>Ga0209367_1001451_pt1 | contig 29175 bp, 17 predicted proteins | sample WorMetLIZISLAND2_FD_187412 | JGI IMG/M metagenome (GOLD analysis project Ga0209367, IMG submission 187412) | Marine gutless worms symbiont microbial communities from Max Planck institute for Marine Microbiology, Germany - Olavius geniculatus... ...
CGCGTAAACATGAAGTTCTTCCACCCACCGCACCTTTATTGTGTGACCACATTACCTATCAAAACAAACACTGTACAGGTGGACACTGCAGCAGGATGGAGCGCCAGCGAACACCGCCCGGACCACGATGGACTATCTGAAAAAAGCACATCAACTTCATTGAACCTCACATGTGGCCTCCAAATAGCCCTGATCTTAATCCCGTAGATTACGCTATTTGGGGTGCTCTTCAGCAACGAGTCTACCACCAACGACAGTTCAAGACGGTGGAAGAACTAAAGCGAGCGATAGTCACCGAGTGGCAAAAACTCTCACAGCGTTTCATTGATAACAATATCAATGAATGGCGTCGACGTCTTGAAGCTGTTATCAAGAATGGCGGCGGACACATCGAGCACTGCAACTTAGCTTGAGCAGCCGGACATCATTTTAATACTATCGACAAATAAGTTTAGTCAATAAAACAAAACACTGAACACCGATATTAGCAGTAGTGTTTGTTTTGCTAGGTAATGTGGTTACACAATAAAGGTGCGGTGGGTGGAAAACTTCACGTTTACGCGCCATAAATTTCTGCTTGTAATAGTGAAAGAATGGTTAAAATCGGTGCTGAATTACCAAAGTTATCCCAAAAATAAAACTGCGTATCCGTTTTTTGGAACACCCTGTATATGCGCTTAATTTTTGACCGCGCGATGCACTGCTATGGAAACACTGCTATGACAGTGCTCCGGTCTGTCTCCCAGTGTCTTCTGTTAAATCGCGTGTTTTATCAAAACAGCTAAACGATAGAAATTAAATTTGTTTGACATAAAATAATGCTATTTCTCGGCTACAGTGTTTTATAAAAGAATTCGGATCACTCCAACGTTATACATTTCTTTGTAATCTTATTTAAAATTCCACATTAACTTTTTGGATTCCTCGTTTCATCACAGATCAACCCAAATCAAATATGCACCGTGTTGTATCGTACTATACGTCGCTTTACTGTCGCTGTTTAATTTGTTTAATTACGACAATTTTAAAGATTTTTATTAACCCTTATATGAAATCGATATGTCGTCGGTATTGTTCTGTGAAAAAAATGACTTAAACATGAAAAATACCTTACAATCGCTATATTATTTCCCATCGGGCTGTTTTTCAGTAGGCCTACTTTGGACGCTCGTAGGTTCCATCAGTTCTGTTAGACAGTGTATTCGCCGTATGCTCATTGTGCTGATGTTTTAAAAAAATTTTTTTGTTGTTTATGCACCACTGCTCGGACATTGTAGTTACTGATTCCAGTTGTAGCGGATCGAAATTCACGTTGGGCACGCGTATTCTCGGCGGCTTTCGACGAGCACAGCACTTGAAGGCAGTAGGCAGACGCACGGCGATAAGACGCACGGGGGCGGAAGCAGGCTGGCGACTAAACAGCCAGCAGCAGAGCGATACCAACTCTTTCGCCAGCAACAAACATCAACAGCTGAGAGAGGAGAGAGAGGGGTACGCCGGATAAGCGACCGGACCGGACCGCTTCTCTGCCGGGAAAGACCGTACAGCAAACCGGCGAGTTATTCCTGTCTGTCCGGCAAGCAAAACATTGTCGAACATGCGCCTCGTTCCCGCCCCGAGCGTGCTGAAAAAACATCATTCTGTACCCCTGCAGATGTCGCATAAGCTGTCCGTATTGTCTGGTCATTATCATATCACAGTTGTTGGCCAAGCTTTTTTATGAACTGGACAAAACGATGGCGTGGTGTAGTGGTAACGCGTTTGATCCGATCAACGAAATTACTGTACGCCGAGCCCGGTTAATACTGCGATGGGTGACTGCCTGTGGGCAGATAAACCATCTCGGTATGTAACTCAGCCTTCCATCCCTCCGGGGTAGGTAAATCGAGTACCGGCCTATCTGGCTGGGGTTAAGGCGAAGCGCGTTCACCTGTGTGGGGTGGCAGGTAACACTGTGGGATCCCATATGGCAGGTGACGATCCGTAGCTCTGAAATGGGCTTCCATTAAGAGCTATAACACCACCTTTTAACCTTTTTGAATCGAAGACGCTTTGAACGTTTTGGTCATTTTTTCTCAGAAAAAAATTACGACGTCAAGACGACCATGATTAAAACGGCACAGTTTCACAAAAAAGTCAACTAAGTCAACTCAGCCTTCCATCCCTCCGGGGTATGTAAATCGAGTACCGGCTTATCTGGCTGGGGTTAAGGCGTGGCGCGCGTCACCTATGTGACCCCATAAGGCGGGTGACGTTCCGTAGCTCTGAGATAGGTTTCCTATGAAGAGCTAAGCTTACAGCATTTAACCATTTTAACCAACATTCTGCCTGCAGTGGTCTGATTACAACTTCGACGCTTTTCGAAGTGACCGCGGCTTTAAAGCGCTAACAAGATCGAGCGCCCTGCTATCGCAGCCTAAACCCACGCCTCGCGATGTTGTTTATGTTTACGACTCTACTTCCGGGTGACAAAATAACTATTACGCCACAAGCGACATGTACTCCACCCAAAATTTGGAGACGTTTCCCTATAGGACTCTGATCACCGACGTCGGAGCTGCGAGAAGCAACAGAAGACCCGAAGCTAATTGTTTGTTTAGTTTACAAGTAACATAATCTATAATGGTCACAATACATTAACGTTACAGACGGACGCCACAAGACGACAGACGGACAGACAGCTTACGGTAGCAATAGCGTCTGTTGCACTACGTGAATCCCGACATAAAAACAGCATCGAGGCCTGGGCCCTATAGACACTTCAGTCATGCCCTGTTCCGTATATTTCACCATGTATGGACTTATAAGTGAGTTTGCAGCTTTGATCCGTGACGTTAGAACGCAGTTCAACGGTAGAGAACACGTAGCTGCGGTAATTACGCGCGTTACATCACGGACAGAAAGTAGATGCAGCGTAACAGAGTGCAGATGCCAGCGTCGATCTCGTGTAGCGGAATTAACATCCATGCACGAGCGTGTACGTACATGTAAGCCTACGCAGTATCAACATGTAGGAGCTATCGGGAGCGCGGGTCAAGGCGGCATGTACACGTCGCCGAAAATTTGGCCGGATAGACAACAATCATCGAATTGAAACTATTCAACCTCACGCAGAATCGCGGCCGATGGGTCATCATTTTTGCATGACGCACAACTTGTGGGTCATGCAAAAATGATGACCCATCGTCCGCGACTCACACAGGGCCACAACACGAGACAAAACCAACGAAAACGTCGGGCCGAGGCGACGCTCAATGCCAAATGCAGACATGGCGTACTATGCGGCCGTCCGTGACCGCATGTTAGCTTAAATCCAGCCGAATTTTGAGCGCCGGCCGTGATGACTGATGAGAATAAATTGCATACTGTAATGCTGGATAACCGTGTGCAAAACAAGAGTCATAAAAATAGGCCTAAACATCTAAAATGCCTTGCTTGAAAATTGAGTCAACATAGGCTTAAAACCCGTGTCGTAAACTTCTCGTTTACATGTCTTTTTTGTATGAAAGAAAAAAAGTGAAAAATGACAAAACATCCGTGTCTAAAAGTGGACATCATTTAGTCCTATTTGTAAAAAAATCTTGGTGTGACAAATCTGACAATAACAAAACATCGCAGACAGGTTGTGAAAATGTGGCAAAATCTGGGAGCAGTTAGCTAAGCGTCGCCCTTTCCCAGTGTTGCGGGATATACCGCATATATTCATGCAACATTACTTATGTGTTGATACGCATGAATGATCGACGACTGGCAATAAGAATACAGCGTTTCATCACGGATATGATAGGATGTATAGGACACATATCCTACACCTGCACAGTCTGAACGCTGAGATGCGCTGCTACGCATGCCAGCATGCGCAACTCCAGGAATCTTGCCTCGAGGCCCAGGTCTAATTGATGCCGTGCTGCAGTGCTGAGGCTCAGCAGCTGTTTCCAGCTGACAGTCAATCATCGCAGCTTAAGACTCAACCATACGCAATTCTGTTTGCGTCGTCCAACCGTGCGCAGAGCCTTATGCCACACCAGCGCAATCAACCGCAGCAGCTTCTGCAAAACGCATCTTTTGTACTGTCATTGTGTAGACCTACAAGTAAAATTCGAGTAAACCTACGAGGGGCGGGCAAAGTTTTGAGCCCGAACATATTAGGCCTAGACTAAATTTTTTTACAATCTATATATCAGTGAAACGTGGATTCTTCACTGACTCCTATGAGTCTGCTACGGATATGGCATCATCGTAATTTATGACGTCACAGGGCATTAAACAGAAACGATTCCAAGCGTCAACAAAACCGTCTCGAGTCATTTATCATCACGAATAGCGGCCAACACAATGATCAGACTCTAGATTTCAAAACAAATAATAGTCACCGGGGGTGTGTTCATTACTTTTTGCTGAGTGGTCAGCATATACTCCTGAACAGCCGGCTGGGTAATAGTAGACTTAGGACTGGACTGCAGTGCCAAATTTGGAGGAGGGTGCATGGGGCTTGCTCCCAGCCCTTTGCCCATCAAGGGCCCTATTCAACAGGTTGGATATCTTGAATAGTCCTTTTTCAACAATTAACATTTAAATTTTTTTCTGATACCGTTAAATATTGACACAACGTCGTAATTAGCTGAAATGCTGTAATTTGCAGCTTCCAGAGATTAGGCTATCGTATATTCACAAATGCAAATGAGAAATTCATAAACGTATTTGTCAAGGCTTTCACAAAATCGGATGCCACGGAGCCCCAGTTTGGCGAATCCAGCTACAGACTGAAAAAAGTTTCACATGCTAGCTAGCTCGCGCACGTAAAAAGCAGCAGACATCTGAACTAAGAAATGGAAGGCTACGCTCACAGAAAACAAAATACACTAGACCCAAAATATCAAAGAAGTGATAAACAGATGCTGTACAAGACTGCAACATGTTGATAGCAGGGAGATGGAAGACTCGTAGGCTAAGGCTGTCCGCTGCAAGTGAAACAGAAGCAACTGAAACCAGAACAAACAATATTTTACTTCATTTTGTACTGGTTTATTTCACGTGTCAGTACGCCTGAAGGAGTAATAAAACAAAAATGAGGTTGAAATCTAATGTAATCTAATCTCAAGCTAAAAGCAAAGCTTTTATCTACGGGTCGAAATAAAGATATTGATCGACTGATTTGATATAGCGCTGGGGTGAACAACGGAGAAAATTTTTATGCAAAATAGTACAACACAGTAAAACAGTGGGAGCTGTTTTTTCATTCTCCATGTTTTACTTCGATAGCAATTGTAACGGTAGTTTTGTTAATATTTTAGCAATTTATTGTTTCTATAATATAATAGTATCTAAAACATAACTGTGATGTTTTAGTTAGCAATTGTAACTATTTTCCTCAGCTGCATTTGTGATGACATATACAAACTGCACATAATAATGAACAAATTTTATCACAACATAAACTAGTCAACTTAATAAGTAGCAGTAATGAACACAACAAAATTAAAAGTTCATATAATATCAGGTGTGGCAAAAAAGTATCCCCTCAAGTTGTTGGCCGTTTCCTCAGCAACCAGATGGAATATTAACAAAAACAATTTCACACTTACTGCACTTACTTACTTGTTCTGCATAAACAGGCCAAGCGGCATTTGACACTCTCGTACTGTAGCAAAGTTACGGTATGTTTTGCATGACAACATCGTCATTTTGCACATTCAGAAAATCAGTGCTGTAACAAACAGTGCATACTGATTAAAGCAACTGGATCCATTTTGTGTTACAAATGTCAAAGTGATGCGCAAAATTTATAAACAAAGTTTTAAAGTCTTTTCTTTCAATTTCTTATCATAGTAATTGACATTTTCTCACCAAAACCGAAATTCGTCACTGAACTCAAGCAGGCACTGCAGGTAATCTGGCACAAAAATGTCATCAGTGAGTGTCCCACCCGACGCAGTACAGGCCTAGGTCATTTCGGGGATGGCCTTTCCAGGCAATGCACATACATACACATAATAATAGAACAGCAAGTTTAACCTTTACAGGAAAACCTAATATGAAACATAAAACCCAAAAACAAGGCTGTTAAAAACTTCACTAAAAGATTAAATGCATGCGTGAAGGCAAGCAGTGGACACGTTGAGTTCTCGTAGTCACTTGCAAATTGTTTGTTATGCTGTTCAACTGACAGTGTTTTTCTGCAGCGGAAACATCGCACACCTTCTGTTCTGCATGCAGTCTGCTGCATGAGAACGTGGAAAATGACGACGTGGTCACAGAAAAAATTCAATAACTTTATCGTGTTGCAGGTAATGAAATGCCTTTTGACAATTTTACGTGACTATGAACAGGTAATGAATGTGTAAAGTAAGAAAATAGCAAGAAACTTTAGGGGATCCTTTTTTGCCCGACTTCGCGCACAAACCATCTCAAAACAAACTAGGCCTAATACAAGCAAGCAGTTCTGATTTTAACTGGTCTAGGCAAAGTTCATAACAAAACTATTTCAACGCTTACAAACCGCAACAATTAAAAGAGGTTCTGAATTTCTGAACATTAAAAAAACATCTAGCATCTCGAAAACCCAGTCCATTCACCAAGATGAAGCAAAGTTGCCTCATCTTGTGCAATCATGTGTTTACAAAACCAGAAAACAAAAAAAAACACAATTATCAAATCCTAAAAACAAACAGAATTACGTTAAATAGTAATAACATAACTAGCACGAATTCAGCAGTTGTGACGTCAAGTTGTGGCAAATAATTTCCAGTTTTAATTCCTCTATCAACCAGATCCATTCTGGCACCAAATCCATCAACAACTTCAATGCTATCTTCTCATTTCAACAAATACGAATGACTTAACAAGCTTTTTTAATGGCTACAGTGATAAACTCGCTTTGTCGCAATTTGCGCTCAATTACGACTGTTACGAGTCAGTTTTGTGGCATCAGACAGGGTCCCTGGCCAAAATTCACATGCCAACGCATGCGGGGGATGTCCAGACCAGTGTGACAAAATGGCAGAGTGTAAGATACTAAGTGAATATTGTTATACAAATGTACGATGAAATGATGCATTGCAATTGTACCACTACTATACAACATCACTGTGTATAGTGTATATAATAATATAACATATATGACATATGTTATAATATAACATTACTATTCTTACTTGAATTACTGAGCAACAAGTGCACATCTCAGAAAAGCATAAACTGAAAACAGAGAAGCACTAAACAAAAATAAGACATCTGACATAATTAGTCTCTCAAATGAGTTCTTTCTGTACTCAAATACTGCAACAGTAAGGGGCATTGAAACTACAAAAACTATACTGAAATAATCCTGTCTAACTAAGATTAATTCCAGAAAAGTAATCTGGAAAAATTTAGACCGAAAACTAGTAGTTTTGGTTCTTCAAACTAACAACAAAAATAAACGAATGTCGAATATTCAAAATACGCACATGGTGGCAATATAGCAACTGTCCAGTTTAGTTTGTTTCGTCAACAAATCTACGTAAAATCTTCCAGTGGTGAATCATCGGTGGTGTCCGAAGACACTGGCTGCAGCGATCTACCAGATACAGCAGCTGATCCAGGTGGTATCAGTGGCTTTCGAATAACTGGTGCAGAGGTCGACAATGTAAACACCTCCTCTTCTGGAGGCTTCGAGACCCATGTTCCACAGCCACTGGCATGAAACTTGCGGTAAAGAATCTGCTTGGCAGTTTGAAAGAAGTCGGCTGCATCTTTTGCTGCCCGGTATGATGAACTGCAGTGCTGCAGTAGATCTGAACGACCGAGACTCATTGCCGTCTCACGAAACAACTCAAACAGTCGACACTTGGCTACCCTCGATGTCTGCCCCAGCTTTCTGCAATACAACAGAAACCTTTCAGTTTTACCGTCACGTCAGCATATACAAAAAACAAGAAAAAGACAGACGAAACACGGGTGATATTTGCCCTACATACTAATGCTGCTGCTGCAGCTGTCTCAACAAACAGGCTGAATCTCCCAGCACAAAACGCTTGAGAATTGTTGAAGACTTTTATGGCTTCAGTGCTTCACGTGGTGTTGATGGCAAACGTAAACCTGCCCACAGAACAGAATAGAACAGCAGTAACTTCTGCCTATTGGTAATGGCCAAGAGGTAAAGAAGAGAAAAGTAAACTGTAGGTCTGGCATCGCACTAGCCCAGCATCACAGGATAGGACTGATTTCTCATTCTTTTGCTTAACTATTTTGTCAACCAACCACCAGTTTACGTTCATGAACAAAGCTGATCATGTGGTTTGTTACTCAGCACAGGCACAGACATCATGAATAACCTGCTCACGGTTTTTATGTTTACTCTTTTCAGTTTTTTCTGAGTTTTAGTTTTTATTATTATTCTTTATTTCTTACCTTTTCAGTTTTTTTCCATATTTTAGTTGTCTTTACTTCAGTCATTTTTCGAATTTTGTCATTTTTACATTTAACACTATTTCTATTCTCAGTATCTCTCATTCATTTTTTTCACCACTCTTGTCATCCATCACCCCATCATTCTTTCATTCCATTCTCAAAACTTTTCTTTTTTTTCAAATCCTATCCTCCATAGACATCTGGCACCACCTTGGACTGACTCCACGGCTATTCGGACCTGCTCGCGGTTTTTATGTTTACTCTTTTCAGTTTTTTCAAAGTTTTAGTTTTCATTCTTATTCTTTATTTCTTACCTTTTCAGTTTTTTTTCTTATTTTAGTTGTCTTTACTTCAGTCATTTTCTGAATTTTGTCATTTTTACATTTAACACTATTTCTATTTTCAGTATCACTCATTTCATTTTTCTTCTAAACGTTTCAGTTCTTTTTAATTTATGTGTCTGTTTTTGAGTGCAAATTTTCCATTGTATTGTATTGTTGTATGAACCAGGTTGACCAACTGGTTCGGAACCAGAAACTGGCCCTTAGCGGCCTGTTTTCATACGAGCTCATGGCCTACATCATCCCACGTACACTGCAGATAGGGCATGGTACCCTCACAACAATCACAAAGACAACAATGACGGCAACGATGATGACGACGACAACAGTGACTATGACGACAACAATGACGACAACGAGTAGACCACAACAACAACGTATATATGGCTATAACATACGTGGAGATGACGACAACAAAAAGGTGATACATACGTGGATATGCAGATGCCTTTGGTGCCGTCGGTGAGTTCAACATGCTGATCTCCAATCACCCAGTTCATGCTCAACTCCTTGGTCTTCTGTGTCTCTCGCGGCGGGTTGTATGTAGTTACACGACCCAGCAGCGGATGATTGACGTGGAACCCGGGAGGCAAAGAGTCCTCGATGTTAAGTTCACCATGAGCAAGCCGACAGCACACGGCACGAGACAGGTGGCCGTGATCATAAAGCAGACCTGTCCATCCATCAAAAGGCATTCACGTTAACAACAACCAAACGACAGTCTGGAGCCTTCTGTAGGCTTACATCACCATGGAACAAGTTGTTAAACCATCATCTGGTGTGTAACTGTGTATAAAAAATTCATTTAATCACTCCTCACACGATAGTGTGAGTGTTGTAAGGACGACCTTCAAAGTCTATGGGAAATGGCAAAATTTGACCCTCAGCCAACCAAAAGCCCCTAAACTGATCGTCACCAAATTGGAATGGCGTGTGATAACGTCGTGGACGCCTACCACCAAAAAAATATGGGCTCAATCCGCCCACGGGTTTTTGCTCCCCATATAGGTGAAATATACACCCCTCCTGTTCGAAATTTACTACACTTTTTTGGTTCTTCAACTTTGGTTCTTTACGCTTGTAAGGACGCCTTATGCGTAGCCCCACCTAAGGTTACCCAAATGATTTTTGCTGTTTTAGAGGACTGATATCATCACATCCTCCTTACACACAGTTACAAACAGGCAAGTTTTGTTACATATATACAAATTAATACCACTCCTGAGAAGGGTTTGGCATATACTATATACTTAAGCAAAACGATGCATACTATCAATAATATTATTATTGAACTATCAGCCTGTAAAAAATTCTACTTCAACAACATGCAATAGTTCATTTTTAAGGAACCAAACCTGATCCAATATCAAAAAATAACTGGTGATATACAGTGCTTTTCAGATAAAATTAGCCTACATAGAGCAGAATTTACATGTTTAACAATGACCAAGCTATTGAACAGTCTGGGAAATGAAAATCTCAATCACTGCATTGAAGAGTGGTCATCCTGAACAATGTGTTCAAGTCTTCAACAGCACCACTTATTGAGGCTAATTAAATTCGACAGAGACGTTGTATCGCTCTGTGATGACGACATCTCTGAAATTAAGCAATACCATTCTGCTTTACGCACTCTGCACAGCCAAGCAGTCGTAGATACACAGTCAAACTTCGCACTATAAAGAGTCCTTGGATCTACTCTGCCTGTGTTATCATCATTCGAATGCTACCTGTCTGTCCACACTACTCTTGCTCAGTTACATCTGGGTCACTGCCGGCTTCTGAATGCCTACAAGGCCCACATCACTGCAGGCGTGAGAGATGTCTGTCCCCGACTGTGGAGTGGCACCACACTCCGTCGAACCTTTGTTCCAGTGCCGTGCCCGCCCAACACTACTGACAACTCAAGACCTATGGGACGACCCAGATGCGGTCGCTGGTTTTCTCAAGCTCGACGACGGCTGATGAAAGAAAGGAGCTGCGAGCTAGAACAACAACAACAACACAACAACCATTTATGGACCACCCTTCACCGCAATGACCTAGATTAATCACAATTTATGTAAAGCAAATATCTTCCATTTTTATGCATTACCAGAAATAACACTAGAAGTAGAAAGAAAACATCAGTCGTACCAAGTGTTAGCGATGACAGATAGATGGGGTCGATGAAGTGACTGAGCAGTGAGCCCTGAACCCCAAGCAAGTTCCAGCGACAGATCTTATCGCTGCATGACATCGTCCTCAGACGCTCACCGCGCAGAATGGCATCCCAGGACTGACTGTGGTAGTCTTCCTCAATTGGAATGGTGCCCTCACCTGCAGTGAAATGATGAATATAAAGGCAAAGTCCAGTACCTGCTACAGCACTGCTTACAAAAGTCAGACTCGCAATCAGAAATGCTTTACAATCTCAGAAGTTGCAGCTGATTGGCATCAGCTGATAATATCACAGTGCATTACCACCTAGCACCTAATGAACTTGGCTAATTAAAGTACTGCGAGTCAAATATGTAAATAATGACCGGTTTTATGATAATATTTGTGATATAAACACAAGACAATACACAAAATAAACAATTCTACATACAATAATACACTCATATGGCCATTAGCCAACAATTCAATCAGCTACTTATACAGTTACTATAATATTAGTATAGATAGAACTCATGTAGTGACATCGTCCTACCCATTTTACAAAGAAATCAACTACAAGATCATAAGACTAACCTCCTTCCACTTTGGTCCGAAGAAGACCCTGGACCTTGCTGGTGAACGTCGGCTGATGCATGGAGTCCATAGAATCAGTGCTAGTTGTGTTTGCCACACAGTCCCTACAGAACAGATCATAATACGACAGAATCATGTACCAGTAGCATTCAATTCACTCACTTCATAACAAGGCCAGCCAACGTGCACCATCTGACCAAACTATAACAACAGACATGATGAAAACGAGATATAAATAAATATATCTTCTGATTCGCAATTAACATTGTGACAATGGCTGACGCTATATCAAATCGTTTTTGGATTAAATTAAATTAGATCAGATCAGATTAGAAAGTAGCATAATTAATCATTATTAATTAGACCCTATTACTGGTCAATGTGACCACGTATCTATATTGCACGGTTATGTAGATACGAGGCTTCAAAGATACTGGGGTCACAACCTTGACCTTTTGGGGTCAATTGATGTTATTGGTCGCATGATCATTGGATCTGCCTACCCTATCCTAGCACCAAACCAAAAGCTGATCCAATGTCTGGTTGCTGAGATATACCCATCTGAAGATGGCATATGTGTACACCCGTCCTTGGCACACAGCCACACTGAGCAACAATAAGCTGACACGTTGCAAGCCAACTGAATGGCTGACTGAATGGGACTATCGCTGCTGTTGATGATGATGATGATGAAAGACGAATTAACTTAAGTGTGGCATTAAGTCCTAAGACTACAAGGACACGTAACAATAAGCCTAAACAGTGAAGTCACGTAATAGTAGTCAGTACAAGGAGACGTTGTTAGTCATGACTGTAAGACCAGGCAAAAAGTTCGGTTTTCAGTCTGCTGCGGAAAACTTGCAACGATGGAGATGACCGGACCGACTCTGGCAGACTGTTCCAGACCGATGCAGCAGTCGCTGGAAAGCTGCGGTCGCCAATGGTAGACCACACAGTGCGTGGAACGACCAGCGCCAATGTAGTCGAAGAGCGCAGTCGTCGACGTGCGTTGAGGAGTGACACGCACTGAAGATCTGAGGCCAGGTAGCCAGGTGCAGAGCTGTGGAGGCAGCGATACACCAACACCGGAACGAAATACGTTCCGCCATCCGAAGCCAGTGTAATCTGCACAGTAACGGCTGAAAGTGGTCCCAATGACAAGCTTTGAAGATCAGCTATGCAGCGGCGTTCTGCACAGACTGAAGCCTGTCCACGAGTTGCTTCGAAAGACTGGCAAGAGTTGCGGAGCCGTAGTCAAGCCTGGAAAACACCAGCGCCACGACGAGCGACTGCATCACGTCGTTTGACACAGATCGACGTATGCTTCGTAGTTGTCGAAGAACAGCAAAACACTTCGAACATGTCTGACTGACTTGGGTACGCATCGTCAGGTCAGCGTCAATAAAAATACCTAGATTGTGCACTCAACTGACAGGCGACACGAGATCAGAGCCAACAGCCAATGGATCGGAAGGTAGCTGACGACGGGCTGAAGCCAATAGTATGGCTGCATTCTCCCAGACAAATTTTGGTAGCAATATATTTTTTAAACCCAAAATACCATACATCACATTTCTATCACGGCTCACATTATAAATGAAATAAATAACAAATCCTTTTCTAAGAAATTTGCAGACCTTGGTGAAAAAAGAGCACCATCACCACAAGGTGCTGTTGATATGTAGAGGTGAAACTGTACATCCGGGTTTACGCGCAGTTTACCAGAATCTGACGGCTCGATGATCGTGTTATTCTTTCCACTGGAGTACTCCAGCAGCTGGGAATACAGGAATCTGAAAAAATGCACAGGAAAAGACAGAACACAAATTCAATTTAAACTCAGCTCGCATAATGATAACATTAATACTGGCAGTTACCGTAAAGAAAGGTATCTTCTGTGCAAGAAATATTCTCAACATATCTTCGACTAATCGAAATGACAGTTACTGTTTCTGAATTTTGTTTCGCTGGTCAATTTTTCAACTTACTCCTAGTTAGGCTGGTACCGGTATCCAGAAAATGCATCTTGTGGTAACTGCCAATGTGGGAGTTAGTTACAGCCCAAATGCAATTACATGTATATCAGTCAATCAACAGTACTCAACTATGCACAGAATAAACAACAGAAGTAAAAAATACCAAATAAACAAAAAATGTCTAAATAGAGAAGCATTTGAACAGCATAAACCTACGCCAAAATGCATGTTTTATTTTACTTGTGGCTAAACCAGAGCCGACATCTAGCAAGAAGTACTAAAGTGCCACTATCCCATTGAAAATGCATTACATGAGTAAGAAAGAAAGCAAATTGAGAAAGAATTTCTGACCCCTAACAAACTCATCGTTAATTTTGGGACCCAAATGATTGAGTAATCTTCTGAAAGTCCGACAAATACTAATGTTAATAACAGGAAGTAAGAAACAGCAAAGCAAACAAATAAATCATTAAAAAGCAAACCTCAGAAGACCACGTCTAGCAACGATCTCCGCATGGGAATCATTAACTGTCTGCCCTTCCAGACTCAGAAATGTTCCCGTTATGCATCGGTTACCTACAACATCAATACTTTATATGATGTGGTGTAACGTACATGCAAGTTGTATGCAGAAACAGTGTTGTTATTACATAACAATACTAAAATTTTCACCATGCCTAAAGCAGTGCCTAAAAGCTTACATGTATAGTTTTTTAAATTTCATGCTCAACACTGATCTTACGGGTAATATAATGAAGCGGAAGATACCCGACAACATCATGCCAAGTAATACAGATGTCATAAGCTCCTTGCACACAAGTCAGGTCAGAATGGCTGACCATTCACAGATGTACCAGACCAACCAACCGTCCATCTTCTTCTTTCTTTATTTTCCATCACAATGATGATGAGGCTGCTATTAGACGTCTCCATTTGACTCTGCGTTGCACCATGGCCATTGCTTCGTCAAACTGTATGTTCCTCGTGTCTATGTCTTGTTTTATATTCTCTATCCACTTCTTAACCCTCCATATTCGGCTGCAAATAGTACTAGCCATGACTATACAGCTACCGTTATTCTAGCAATGATGAACAATCTTCTCAAAATTGACACTTAAAACACATCATAAATTTTTTGTCAATCTGCAGGCTCCATAAAGACTGAAGAGTGAAGACGCCACCCAGGACATCCACGTCACACGTGGCTACGGACCCTGGAAGCCTACCTTCAGCCATTCAACACGGACCAAACTCAGCGTGGCGACGTGCCCCAGATGAAGGACGACAAAGATACCTCAAGAAAATGACTATGCTGCAGTTCGGGGATTATGAAAACTATTAAAAAAATACAAACAATCTTATAAAATTTTAGCAGACGACTACCAACCAGTTGCGAGGCTGACAACGCATCCGCTGTCAATGTTGTTTTGGCTTGAAGTCATCACAATGGCAGCCATCACCTTACGACCAACCATACTCTCCACGACCGTCGCCGCCAGCATGTTGAACTTCTGATGAGCTGCGGCGGCAATCTTGTCAAACTGAGTTGCGTTCTCATCAAGTTTCATCAACTTAACACGCAACACATACACATGGTGCTCTAAATCGTAGTTGAGCATAAAATAAAAAATGTTCCGTAAATCTAACATAAATTTATCTTAGAATCATACATGTTCAAGAGTGATCATGTTTCATAAAAAGCCGGACCCCTAAGGCAAGTCGGCATAAATCTATCAAAATATGTTCGCCTAAAATGATTTTCACACAGTGCACTGCCATTCAATTGTGGATTCATTGTGCTTGAAAAATTTGATATGGGCTGAGTACCAGCTGCACGGCTTCCATAGCAACAAGAGCAGACGAAAAAGGTCTGGGCTGACTTGGAACAGACGATTGTGGACGAGGCCACTGACCAGTGGAGGAAACGACTCAAAGCCTGCGTCAAAGCCAAAGGACAACATTTTGAACATTTACTGTAACTTTGGTCATACGTGTAGATTGCTTGTACCAACGTTTCTTTGATATTAAAGCCGTTTTGTTGAAGTTATAACAAGAAGTTTCAGGGACCAGTTTTTTATGAAACACAGTGTAGTAAGAGATCAGCAGTAACCATGCCATTACTAATTAACAGCAGCACCCAGTACAAAGTAAGTAACAAGCATCACAGGCCACTGCCACACTCACAGCATTAAACAACTGAAACAAGATATATAAACTATTACTGCTGCTACTGTTGAGTGTTGACTTCGGTTTAATAATCGAATTCTTCTCATGTTACTCAAAGTTTAACATACGGGCCCAAAGGTGAACCTTCTTTAACCGCTAAAGCAGGACTTTTGACCATACTAAACACTGCCTTTTCCATCACCAAAACAGCAGCATCAAAACAACAACAAAGCAGTAATAGAATAAGCAGAAGAATACAGACCGAGGATGGAGTTTCATTCTGTTGATAACTGCCCTCAGCCATCAGCACACGTAATGCCACGTCAGCTGCCTCCTTCTTCCCTTCTTTCTTGTTTGAACTCTCCACGTATGGAAACCACCGGCCATCCATCATCACAGCCATTTTGAATCTGTCACACATCGTGTTCAATAGCAGATGTAAACTCCTTCCCAAGCCCATAAAACGGCACTGATCTCCATTTCCTCAGCACTCAAGCAGACACAGTTTACACTATCAGACCACAGATAATATGGGGCTGGTACATCGCGTGGCGTGCCTGTTCACTCGCAGCTTTCGCTAGTACTCACTGCCAATGAGGAATGGCCAATCTGAGTTGATGTGCGTGACTTGGTTACATACTAAGATGGTACACCTGCAAACGGTCACCCGTATCAGTACCCGTATCTCTTCCTTTTGACATCCGCAATAGCTGTTCATTAGCTTCCTTCCATCGTAAACTCAAAACATTCTATTTTTCAACATCTAGCCATGTTTAGTGGCCTGCCTCACTCCTTACCTCAGCGCCTCAGATTCAGTGAGTTTCTCGCTGACATTGTGCGCTTTATAAACTAAACTTACTTACTTACTTACTTACTTACTTACTAACCTGGCTCAATGTAGTGTAACCTCATTAATACAACTAACAATGTTACACTAGACCAATCTGGCAACAATATTAAATAATATCAAAACTATGTACATGCTTTTTTCTGGTATTCTGCCAACTGTCTTTTTCAAACTAATTCTATCTGAGAATTGCTTCTCTTACAACAGCATTGGGCTAACTGTTGCTGTTATCGAATGTATATGTAAAAAGCATAATTGGCATAAATATATTGATGTAGTATATTTACTATAGTTCGGTCAAATGAAAGCAAGAATGCATCAAAGACAAACCATCCAATCACTCGAATGATGACAAGCCAAGAATAGCTTCATTTCTTTTTGCAGTCAGTATAGTCAAATCTGAAAATCTGGCCTAAAATTTTGCTACAGCCAATATCCGGTTTATCTCAAACACACACACACACACAGAGAGAGAGACATAGAGAGATACACACACAGGTCGATGTGGTGGTCCAAATGATCCGATGCACTTCACTTCAACATCAACATGCCGAGACTGGGCATACTCCATCAGAGCACTCACGGAATTCTTGTTCAGTGCTGCAAAACTTTCACCGGTCAAACTCAATGCACCAGCACCTTCTGGCATCTGACCAGGTGACACATCATCGACACCGGAAGTATCTTCGATGCCAAGAGCAGCTGCGAATGGATTGTGCATTGGCATACAAGAGTCACGCAGATCATCGAGTGACCGAGCGCTAGGAAGCGACGACGATGGGCGAAATGACAGAGCAATCAAACTGTCGGGCAAGGATTTATATGATTCCGATTCAGCAGAACTGCTTTCTCGGTTCAATGTAAAACTGCTTCCCGGATGCATTCCATATGACAACATGTTAGTATCATCCATCGAGTGTAACTTGACTTCATGCGACATTGCTGCTTTGTACGTAGCGTCAGCTCTGACGAGCTGTTTTGGGGGTAATGGTGGTTTGAACTTACCTACTGACTGATCCACTCCTAGACCACTTGAAACTTCTGAACTGGCAACACACATTATGTCACGGAGAGTTGGTTCTGACCTTACTGTTGGCTGGCTGATCATAGCTTTCATAGTTCCACTTATGTCTACAATGCCAGCCTGACTGCTAATATCAGTTACCGGCAGTGGTTTGGAATCGTTTGGTTTAAGACTGCTATCAATCTGTCCACTGTCTGAAAACTGCTCAGCATCTAGCGGTGTTTGATGACACTTTGACTGACTGCTGGCAGACATGAAAGAACTACCAACAGTGCCGACAAGTCTGTCTCTCAGAAGAAGCACACCGCGACCCCTGCCAGCTGACTTTCTCAATTCAACAAATGTTTGCGATGAGTCACCAAGACTTGGTTTCTGTCTTGAAACATCAGACGTGTCAGCAGAACTCACAGTGACAATGGTACTGGTTAAAGAGTCACTGGCAGTGATTAACAACCCAGTGGTATGAAAGCTGTCCTGCTGGTGAACTTGGCCAGCATTTTTCACTGAACAAGTCATGACCTCGTTCGCTCCACAACCCCTGCCAGCCGGCTTTCTTGACTCGACAAACATTTGTGACGACTCATCAAGACCTGATATCTCTGTCGAAACATGTGATGTGTCGGCAGAACTCACAGTGGCACTGCTACTGGTTAACGACACAGTAGGACGAGAGATCTCCTGCTGGTGAACATCCTGCGTTGAACTACCCAGGCTCATGTTTTCAGCATCTGCAGCTGTCTGGGGAGGCATCAACCCACAACTTGACAATGCAAATGTGTGATAATCAACCATAGCTGGTACATTAGTATCACTGATAGCTGCAGCTGGTATAATGTCAAATGATTCTGATGTACCACTAAAAGTTGGCTCATCCTTCACAGCATTTACTCCAATAGGAACCACAGACTGTGAAGACACACTGCGAGTTAAACTGTTCACCACCTCACTACTTCTCCGCAGACTATTAAAACCAGAGTTATGTGCAGAGTAAACATTTTGCTGGGTTTTTAACACCCATCTCGGTGGCTGTTCTGAAATTTTGTCGACTAGTCCTTCTCGCTGCATTGAATAAAGTACACGGTTAACATTTTTCTTGGGGCATGACAAAATGCGAACAAGCTCACACACTTCAAAGCCATCTTTCCTGCTGGCTGCAAGTTTCTGTAATATCTTTCCTTTAAGATCAGAATCAGATTTGTTTGTAAATTTACTGCCATAGCCATTTCCACGTTTTAGATGTTTTGACGTGTGAGAATAACCGGGCCTGGCTGCATGGAAATGAGAAACATGAGAGTTCATACACTGATTAGCAGGAAAAGACATAAATTCCTGACCAAATTCAAAACTATGTCTAATGCTCTGCTGACCAAAACTGTATGGTGTGCCAAATTGCTGTGGATTATAAACTCCTGAACTTGGCCTTGGTGCAGAATGCAGATGTTGTGAATTGTGTGGAAAACGGAAATTTCCTCGCATGCCATTCCACTTCTCATGACGAAATCTCTTAGCATCTGGTGCATCATACTGGCCAGCATATCCACTGTGATGACCATATGCAGGATCACCGTACGGAAAACTTCCACTGTGATACTGATACATCATTGCAGTTCCAACCAGAATTGAAGCAGCTAAAATGAAACAAAAATAAACAGCTATTTTTAGTTTTGTGTAAAAACAATTGGGTACAACGGGTACAAACTGGATAGTCTCAACTGGTGCTGTCGTCTTTTTAAAGGGGTGCCCCTCTTTTGCTCCCTCACTCGGAGAGACCCCCTTTACCCAGTGGAATGAAATTTTGTCACGAAATACTAGAGACTCTAGGCTATCATGTGATGAAAACCCAAAGTCTCTATCTCACCTGGTCTTGAAACGGTACCGAGTTACACTAATGGCAAAGTAGACGCTAGAGTCTAAATAGACACCAGGGTTTAAATGCTAGCTTTAAATCGATGCTGGCATTTAAATAGACACTAGCATTTAAACGCTAGCGTTTGAACAGACGCTAACGTTCAATTTGACTCTAGCAGCGTGGCAACGTGAAAACTAGATGCTCACCTCTAAATAGATGCTAGACTATAGATGCTAGTGTTTAAATGCTAGCATTTAAATAAACGCTGGCTTTAAAAAGCTGGCATTTGAATAGAGGCTAACGTTCAATTTGACTTTAGCAGCATGATAGCGTGAAAACTAGATGCTAACGTCAAAGTAGACGCCAAGCCCGTTGAGAAGCCGGGTGGGGTAGGGGGTAAGCTACCCCAGGCCCCGCGACGTTTGGGGGCCCCGCCATCGCTCAGAAATATAAAATACACCAGAATGCACCATTTGAAAAACATTCAAAAATTTTCTCCCCAAAGGGGCCTTGCAAAAACGTTTTGGGGCCTCGCCAGAATGTTTCCCCGAGCCTCGCTGTGGCTCTCGACGGGCCTGGTAGACGCAAGGGTCTAGACGCCGGCGTTTAGACGCTAGTGTTTAAACGCTGCATAGACTCGCTGCATAGACGCTAACTTGACAGACGTCTGATATTTAGTGCTACTGCTAGAAGACAGGTTCCGTTAAAACGAAACAGAAATCAAACTCAAAAATAAGTTATAACAGGGTGCAAATTTCAATAAGCAAATACATTACTGGCAAAAATAGCAGTGCTGAGCACGAAATTAATCCACAATAATTCAAAAGACCATGCAAAGTATTTATCTTTCCAAATTCACACGGCATGGAAAACAAAACCGTAAACAACGTAAATCCCCAGTCCCCACAGCTGAGAATTACCCTACCAATGTAGTAAATAAGTAAAATTGTTATGGCCACTGTCACTGATCCTCTGCGGCACGTACGGTGTGCAGTGCGACTGATAAATAGGCTACATCTAGCATTATAGCAAGTAGATTAGTACTAATCACTAGTTTGCACCTGGAAAAACTTAAACACTCAACAGAAATTAAAACAAATTTATAACAATCTTGTATGTTGAATTAACTACAATTTTCCAAAGTCCAAATAAAGTTGTCGCCAACAGATCTACAAATTCGTTCATAGGCACTAGACTCGTAGTCATGATTCATAAAAAATCTCATAAATTCACTTAAGCTGCGTTCTCACTGTGGGCGTTGACTACATTTAGCCTGCGCCCAATCAATGAACCAGGGTTCGAGCAATAGGCCTAGGCCCTAGACCTGAATTTTCAAGACGTCATGTCTTCCAAGCTACCAAACTTAGACGTCACTGTACAAAATTTAGAAGTCATGTAGGACCTAGTCAGCCTACAAGAAAAATACTCGCGCAAAAAAAATAAATAATGCAAAACGATGATAAGCCAATGTTTTGAAAGAAAGCGATCAATTCGCTTTATGCAAAATGAAGGATGCAGCGCAGTGGTTGCCATGCCACGTTTTCATAAAGCATGAAAACACGACAGTCATTGGACTAATAACATTCGAAAACTGATTCTGACGTCAGTTTGCAGTTCATTATAAAAATAGACATAATAAGAAGTAGTTCGATTCGATCGGACGTCGTGACGTCGACGTCTGAAAATTTTGGCGCACGGGTTGATTTTTGGGCGTATTTAGTATTTACGCCCAAACGCCCGCTAAACAGTCATTGGACTAAAGAAGCATTCGAAAACTGATTCTGACGTCAGTTTGCAGTTAATTATAAACAAATAGACATAATAAGAAGTAGTTCGATTCGATCGGACGTCGTGACGTCGACGTCCTAAAATTTTGGCGCACGGGTTGATTTTTGGGCGTATTTACGCCCAAACGCCCGCTATATAGGCCTATTGAAAATTTTGCAATGAACTGATCGATTGAATATAAAATTTTATTTAGCTCCCCCACCTTCAAACTTCTCTGAAGGCATACCGTTCAACTTTTTAGCTAGGCCTACTGCTACATTATTGATGATACGTGTAGGCCATGACTTGCTGTCGATCTCTCCAAACTCTACCCAGCCCAGGCCTACTGTAGCCTATAGACCTACTCGATATCCTGATCTGTCATCACTCTTTGCTCGATCGCGCTTAAAAACCATTGATAGTTCATTAGTTTTATCGCTATTCAGTTTCAGCGCCTCATCTATGAAATCAACTTTTTCACTCACGTCGTCGGTCACGTCCTGGTCAGCTATCTTCCGGTTCCTGATTCATCACTTATTTGCACCAGTGTCATCATCACTCTTAAGCCTAGGCTACTATCACTTCTTCTTCAGTCGCTTCTTCTTTCTTTCAAACCGCAGAACTTTCTTTTTTTAAAAAAAAGTCCAACCCTCAATGCAATAGACCTCGGACATTCCTTTGGACTAACTTTACTCTCTGGCTGGACTGTCAACGATTTTCCTTGCTCGCGGTTTTTTTGCTTTCAGTTTTTTCGCTGGAGTCTGGGCAACTCTCTCGGCTTGAGCCTATAGGCCTATAGCGCATGGCTGTTTCACGCACGCCCGTACGAATGACAGATAGACGTACGGAGAGGCAATACGCGTAATGCGGTCTAGGCTATACATACGCCCAAGTGTACAAGTGATTTGAGCAAAACTCACGTGACACGCGACAGCGTCGGTGCTGCCACCTGGGAAATCAGTACGTACGGAGGTCTCGTTGAACTTATTATAGGTCGAAACTCAAACGGTTAGAATTCACGTCCTGTGCTAAAAATTTCATCCGCGGTTGTCTTGGTCTATCTGTAGTAATTTTGGTACCATTCACTGTCACGGTTTGTGCGGTTGCAGCAAGCGCTGTTGTAGCGATGTCCGAAGTTTATGGGAAGGCCGATATTTGACCCCCCACAGCTCCCACATTTTTCAACCGATCTTAACGAAACTTGAAACCAAGAAAGATATCCAAAATACGACCCCACAAGCGAATTTTGGTTGACAGGGAACGCCGGAAAAGGGGTCTGCGCAGGGAGTGCATTTTGGATGACTTGTGTTCTTTCCCTTTTGTATTCTTACCCTCACCTCCAGGTCACACCAGAAGACCGATTACGACCATTTATGGCTCAAAACGCGTGTTTCCAAGTAAAGTAGTGCCTTTTGGGGGTCTCGATGATAAAAATAATGTTTGGGGGATCAAAACTCCCCCAAAACATGATTTGTTGGGGCCTGAATAGGCATTTTAAGCCAAATTTACGAAATTTTCGAATCGCGATATCTCGAAAAGTACGCATTCGATCAACACGAAATTTGGAGGGAAATATCAGGTGCACAAAGGGACTTCGTGGGTGGTCTAGCATTACAAACTTATAATGGGGGTCTTGATGATAAAAATAATGTTTGGGGATCAAAACTCCCCCAAAACATGATTTTTTGGGGCCTGAATAGGCATTTTAAGCCAAATTTACGAAATTTTCGAATCGCGATATCTCGAAAAGTACGCACTCGATCAACACGAAATTTGGAGGGAAATATCAGGTGCACAAAGGGACTTCGTGGGTGGTCTAGCATTACAAAATTGTATTTCAAGATGGCGGCTGCCTCCATCTTGGATTTTTGCACAAACAGCAATAACTGAGCCCCGCTGATTGACGCAAATAAATGCAATTTTGCAGTAATGTAAACAACTGCCACCGGAAATAGACCATTTAACCAAAATCGACAAAAATAATAATTTTAAGATGGCGGCGGCCGTCATTTTAAATTTCATTTATCGCTCATAACGCGTTTACTATTGCACACATTGCACGAAATTTGGCACGTGTATTAAGTTTGAGGTCCTACATACATGTATGCCAAAATATTGAACAAAAATAAAATCCAATATGGTGGAAGGCGTCATCTTGGATTTTTGCACAAACAGCAATAACTTAGCCACCGATTGACGTAGACGAATGAAATTTTGCAATAATGCAGAAAACTGCGACAAGAAATAAGCAATTTGACCAAAAACGACAAAATGATAAATTCAAGATGACGGCGGCCGCCATTTTAAATTTTGTTTATCGCTCATAACTCATTTACTATTGCACGAAATTTGGCACGTGCATTAACTTTGAGGTCTTACACATATGTAGGCCCTGTGCCAAAATATTAAACAAAAACTAAATCCAAGATGGCGGCGGCCAGTAGATCGAGTGACCAAAATCGACAAAAATAATAAAAATAATAAATTCAAGATGGCGGCGGCCGCCATTTTGAATTCCGTTTATCGCTCAGAACTTAGTTGCTATTGCACGTACTGGCACGAAATTTCATAGGGCCTATGCGAGCTAAGTTTGACGTTCTACATTTAGTTATGCCATAAAATCGAACAAAAATGAAATTTAACACGAATGTGCAAATGTGCAAATGTGCAAATTTGTGCAAATGGTGGCCGCGACGGCCACCATTTGCACAAAACATAACAAATCAACTGCCGACTGAACAGATTAATAAAATTTTGCAAGAATGTGGTTAGTTGCTACTGGAAATAGGTCAACAAGTAAAATAGATAGAAATAGAATCGAAAAGTAGTAAATTCAATGGCGCCGGTCACCATTTTTAATGTCGTTCATCACCTATAACTGCTTTTTCACCCATCTGCACGAAATTTGGTATGTAGACTAAATTTGCGGTCCCGCATATACAGTCTTGCCATTACATTAAACAAATGCTGGAGATAGTAGTAGTAATAGTAGTAGTAGTAGTAGTTGTTGTTGTTGTGTACAATGTTAATTGTTCAGTGATCTTTCAAACTTTAATAAAACCGCAAATAACATATGTATATATAAAAACTGCAAGCAATTCATTTAATGTTGTATAAGCGCTGCTGTAAAACGGCAAAATCAAAAAGTTTAAGCACGAACATTATTTATGTATTAGCTAAGACATTTATGTCTGGCTACTGAGAACAGATTAAATGTCTAAGCTAATACGTTAAAATGTACCAGCATTGATGACCTTGAAAAACCTTGAAATCTAACAATCATTTTTTGTGTTTTTCGCAATTTGTGGACATGATGCATATTTTAACAGTGAATCGCACAAAAATTACAACAGACAGACCACAACAACCTGAGTAGGAAATTTTCAGCACAGAACGTAGTTTTGACGTTCTAGGTTTAAAATGTCCTGCGTATGCGGAAACCTCTAAGCTTCTGGGCTTCTGCAAGAAGCGCTATAGCAAGTGTTCGACTTCACTTTTACCTTTACTTTTCACCTTTCTTGGACTGACAATAATATTACGAAAAAGGTCTTTACCTCAGTCACAAGAATATAACTACGCCACCGGTGGAAGATCGAGTGGTTAATGCTAAGGACATCAGTAGCATGCTTGTTCATATGGAACATTTCACAAAGTGATGACGATGGTTAGTGGTACTTGGGCTATTAGGCCTGGATTGACAGATATGCGGGAAAATGATACAGTATGTTATATAGTGATAAATCCAGATATGGCAGCGCAGGAGGTCAAAAGACTGCTCGCGCCTGGAAATTTTTTTCTACGATGGGGCCCGCGGATGTCAGTTCGTGTTGATTTAATATTTGCGTCGTGGTAGAACTGGCCGGGAGCGTGTGAAATTAAAGGCGTCGGTCGGTGTCCGGCAAGTCTGTAGCCTACGTCCAGTCCAGTCCAGTCCACACGTACGGGGTACCTGTCTCGTCGGTTTCCCGCCACGCCGTACGTGGTCGTGCGGCTGGCTGTCAGTGCGGCGCTGCCACAAATCACGATTAGCCCGAGCAACAATCGTCGGTCGGCGTCGCTTAATGCACGTCGTCGCATTCATTGTCACTACGGCATTGTCGGAAGCTGCGCCGCGGCGAGGCGAGGTCCTGCCGCTATGAGCCACCCACGACGCCCTGCCCGGCCCGGCCCGTCTTGACCCGCGATAAGTCGCCACTGATCGGCCGGTCGGTCGCCGTTCGTCCGTCGATCCACATTAGCAAGTGTCGACGGCCCCGGCAGTCAGACCGGCCAAGTCTCACGCTGTCGGATCGCTGTCTTTATTGAAAGCTGTCGCACCGCACAACATACAACGCTAGCTCGCAAAGTCTCTGTCCAGACTGCATAAACACCGTTCCCAGCGAACGAATCATTAACTTAATGAATATAAGTATAATAAGGAAGTAAAAACACGCACCTTGTTTTTCCGTGTACGGTGTCCGTTTTTCGTCGCTTTGCAGGTCAACTTGGTTTTAGTGTTAAGTCGACGCGTTATCATGCGATAGTTTAGCTTCAGGAAAACTTTTCATAAAATTATTAATCAAGTAAGAACTCTAAATAGATTTTTCTCTGCATAATAAAAAATAAATTAATAATAGCGGCATCTACAGGGTGTGCCAAAAAGTAAGCTATTGTACTTTTTCCATATCTTCGCTAAATATTGACCAATTTTCACAATTATTTCATTTGTAGACTCTGGAAGAAATTTGCTATTCAGTGACATGCACACCACAAATATTATGTTTCTACACTACCTTGTAAAATATAAATATCCAAAAACGTACAATATCTGCAGATGGCAATAAGGTCGAGTGGTAAATTTTTGAAGTATTTAAGTGAAATGTTGAATATAAGTTATAATAAATGTCAGAAAGGTTTAGGTGTCGCTACACAGTAAGTTTTCATCTTTCAAAAAATAGTGCACAGCTCGTAAGGACGCACAATTGAAAAAAATTGCTCTGTATGCTCATGCAGTTAACTGAGCAAGATTGCAGCCATCAACCGGCATTAGTGTACATTGAAAAATAGTGCAAAGCAAAATCGTTCATATTGTTTAAAAATGTTTAATATGTTCTCCAATGTTTTTGGCACTTACTATAACTCATATTTTAACAATTACGATAAATACTTCAAAAATTTACCACTAAACCTTTTGTCCATCTGTAAACACTGTATGTTTTAAATATTTATATTTTACAAGGTAGTGCAGCGACATAAATAAGTGTGGTGTGCATGCCACTGAGTAGCAAATTTTTTTACAAAGTCCACTGGTGAAAAAAAACTGTAAAAATTGATCAATATTTAGCGAAGATATGGACAAAGTGCAATAGCTTACTTTTTTGGCCCACCCTGTATGTGCTGTGTCTTTGACTTTCAAAATTACCAGGTAACTACTAACTAGACAATTTAAAATACTTATTTATTGATTTTGCTGAACGAAACGCTGTTACTATCGATTAGTACTTCTACCACTTTCTTGACGTTAATACTTTACACGTTAGTGTAGCAACGCGTTTGAGGCGAGATGTGATATTTAATGATAGCTTCTGTGGAGAACATAAATGAAAAATTTCAAAGATAGGTCAATATGAGCTTGTAGCCAACAAGAAACACAGCTGCCGCAAGGGTAGGACGATGATTTTTTAGAGTCACTACAGTCCCATACACGCTATGGTAACGCTGCTATATCGAATGCTACAATTAACGTTAGGATACGATAGGTAATTCGGCGCACCTAGTGATGGCAGTAGGCAGCAACTTTGTATTCAAAATTGAGGGCCAAACGGCTGCAGATAGAGACATGATTATAATTGACAGCCTACAGGAATTTGTCATTGCCTTATCCAAGGGTACATTGCCGACCCCATACGACGTGCTGTTTAGCTACAATACCGCACGACTGGCATGGCAGAGTACGTAATGACCCTTCAAGGTTATCTAAGGTAAATGTTTTCCTATCATCTGAAATGGCTTATGCGACTTTCAATAGCAACCTTGGCCATATCTATCACCGTTTCTGAGATACGGCGACTTATCGGTTGAAAAAAGCAAATTTTTTTTTCCCACTTTTGTTCAACCTCAAATTCAAAAATGTTTTCTTTGCAGTAAATTGCTGAAAATTTGCATTAAAAAGAAGCCACATGCATTACTAAAAGTTTAATAAGTTTTCTGGTAGAAGCTATCGTTTAGCCACAATATATGCGTTACAGACGACATAGCGGCCAAAACGTGATGGCATAATGACTCGCAAATTAGATGTCAGCTGGTAATAAGATTTTAACGTCATATAAGCCTACATATTTTGGCCATCTATATATTTATTTTTTTGAATTTACTTAAAATTACGTGGCAAAATACGTATGCAATGATGAGATCGGGTCTAATAACGAACATCTATCACGCCGTGGTGCTTTATTTGACTCATTTGTAACCGTGCTAAGTCGGAAGAAACGATTTACGTTCGTCAGCAAACGTCATTCACGCGAATGCCCACAGCTAAGCAGAATGAAATATTACCTTCATTATGGAGCTTCAACCCTCTATCGTCCATTTTATACTGAGAGACTGTGTCCAGTCAAAATTTACCTGGCATTATTGTCATGCAGTGGCCGTTCGCCATTAATGATGCAATGATTCAGCGGTTAGTGGATATAGGTATCATAAATCTGGACTACATTGTATCGCAGTGCATTGTTTAGGTACAGACAGTAGGCTACAGAGCAGCTGAATGCTAGGCATTTGTGACGACGATAATGTACACTCTGGGATCTTTGTGTCTAAATTCCGCGTATTTTTGTGAGTCATCAAATTTATGAAGGAGCCCGCAAACGATATACCTTTGGTACACACATGAATAAAGCCTAATCTAGCGTCGACCAGCGTAAAAGTGAATTAAAATTAAAACTAAATTCGCCAGAAATTCATTGTGTTCACTGGTCAGTGGCGAACAAAAATCAAGTATGTTGTTATTGTAATGCTGTAGGACATTGGACTATCTGTCGTTCCGATGGCTTGTTAGTCAAAGCTAATTTGCTTGCTTTTTTGTTTCACTGTTACTGGTTTTGCTATCATTTTATGGCAAACAAAATGTTTTTAATAACGGCATAAAAGAAACAGCGAACGACACTGCTGATCATAACAGTACAGTAGAAAAGCATTGATTCTAAAAAATGTTTGCCGAACGCGTTGAGTGCAACCAAGAAAGCATATAAACGACGGACTTGGCGTAAATTCGTCAAACCAGCGAAGCGACAATAGCACGCACAAGAATCGTATTACGAGGTCGTAATGACACCCGCTGTTTATGGGTTTTTCCGCTCGTGAAAATCGTCTTGGTCGGCAGGTGAAGTCACCCGGTTGTCGCGTGTCGACACGTTCGCTGCCCATCAGGTGCGTTGCGTTCTTGATATAATACACCCGCGAGGTACGGCGCCGGCGGCTGAAGGAATGATCTATTCGGGCGCAGGCAATACGCAAAACAAAGACGCCCCGACTGAACATAAACCTAATTACGAGCGTGCCGAGTGTCACTGTCCTGGCCTGAACGCCCGTCCGTCTTCATGTGTCGCTTATGTCATCTCGTCGCTCGGCCTCTGTACCGAGAATAAACGATTAAAAATTGCCAGACCTTTGCGTGTAGCGACCCGTATTGAGGGAGAAGAATCGCGCATCGCCCGCTGGATAATGCGCCTCGTAATTTCTGCCCCGCAGCGTGCATCGTACCAGCTGAGAACACGAGTTACGCAGACTGCTTCTTTCTCCTTAGTTGCTGTCGACTGTGTCACGACTTCAGTCTGGTGATCTTTTGACCTTGACGTTGCAATACACGTTGTTATTGGAGATAATTTCTACATCAACCTTTTCCTTTTCGAATTATGACGTGGTTGATATATCTGTATATTGATTACATACTTAATTCGTTGTTTTCGTGATAAGTTACGAGTGCTAGCCGCGGCGAATGAATTTTGTGCTATATAAACCACGTATGGAGCTAAATAAGTATTATTGCCGGTACGTGGGGGGGTTCTGTCCTAGGTGGGTTGTGACCTAGGGGGGTTTTGTCC
>Ga0209367_1001452_pt1 | contig 29174 bp, 16 predicted proteins | sample WorMetLIZISLAND2_FD_187412 | JGI IMG/M metagenome (GOLD analysis project Ga0209367, IMG submission 187412) | Marine gutless worms symbiont microbial communities from Max Planck institute for Marine Microbiology, Germany - Olavius geniculatus... ...
AAAAAGACTTGTTTCTTTTTACTTAGAATTTAAATAAGTAAATAAATAACAGACACAAACGTAATCAAGCTGTGTCAGCTATAGGTATGAACGATAGCTCTTCCATTCATAGTAAAACTCCGAGTCCAGAAGCCAATACTAGCGTCCCTACAGACTATCCCTCCGCTTTTCAAGGACCCATACAAATAGTCGGTAGGGTTGAAGGAGACGAGACAACCGACACGTTCGCTTGCCCCTCGCGGTCCGCCCTGAGATCAATAGACATGCTAACCGGTGCGAATAAAAGTCAAGGTCACAAAGTACCGTGGACGGTGGCAGCGACACCCATTTGTTCATTCATTCATTCAAATGCGCCAAGCCTCACCCTCACCCGGGGCGTACAGCGCTGCAGGCGATCTCAGCTTTGATCACAGCTGATAACACCTGCAACGAAAGCTAGGAGCAGGCGCCGGCGGGCGAGAAGAATCGCGACACTGCTCCACTTGTCTATTATTGCGTGGTTAACGGTTAACCGGAGCGGCAGTTTCAGGACCAGTCTTGCCTTCAAGACCGGTTAATCATTAACAACCCTAGTAACAATACTGAAAACAACACATCACACTTTATACTGATTGTCACAAATACAGTAAATAAGTACAGTAATTTTCATAAAATAACCATATATGGCATAAATTCGGTGATACAACTGCATGGAAAATTACAAATAATAAGTGTAATGTTAATACACACATCAAAAGTAATAATGGCACCTGTCAATATGTGGAATCTCTGGGTTGTTGGTAAAAAGCGAAGAAAACTTCAGGCTCTTCTTTCCTGGCCCAGCATCATCAGAACTGTTTTTGCGTTTATGACTTTCCATCGGTTTAAACGATGCTGCTGCACTAATGTGAGATGTGGCATCTTTTGATCTGTGATGTTCAGAGTGTTTATGTTCCTCTGCTGTGGCTGCATCAGTATGCTGTTGACGCTTTTGCTTTAACTTATACAAAACATCAACAACATTCCCATGCCACTAAAATGGTTAAGTTGAATGATTAAATGCTGTAGCTCTTCACAGTAAACCTATCTCAAAGCTACGAAGTGTCATCCACCATATAGGATCACAGTGTTATCTGCCACCCAACACAGGTGAATGTGCCCTGCCTCAACCCCAGCCAGATAGGCCGGTACTGGATTTACCTACCCCAGAGAGATGGAAGGCTAAGTTGACCTAGGCTGCTGGGGCTGTATGCATAACAACGGCGTAACTTTACTTCCAAACTAAAATCAATTTACTTCAGACATAGTGCTAAGTCAGCATGCATAACAATGTCGTAGCACTAGTCAGGCGCCTACGTCCAAACTAATTCTAGTCGCTCCAGCAACCTGTTGTAAATATTTAGTCGGTCGTTGTCAATGTAAACTAATGTCGCTAAAAAACAGCTGCAATCATGTCATGCATCGTAGATAATGTCTGGCAAGTCGTTTATGCTACTGAAACTAATTCCAGTATTCAAAGTTGCTGAATAAAACATTTAGCATTCGATACATTTCGTTTATTTGCATCGCGCATTCTTACTAGGCCATGGAGTGGTAATTAAGCCCAAACGCACTCGAGATTGCAGCAGATGACAAGTTTGCCTGTGTCTATTTTTAGCTGCATGCTGAGCGAGGCTGGGCATGTTTATGCCAGGAAATTCTAGAGTCAAACTACCCAACGTCAACTAGGTCGTGACTAGCTAGTCGCTCACTACGACAGCATTTTGCATGCCATTGAATGTAACTTTCTAGTTTGCAAGTAGTTAGTCGCGATGTAGGCCTTACGTCCAAACTAATCTACGACGTTGTTATGCATAGCACCCCTGGTTACATACCGAGATGGCTTACCTGCCTGCAGGCAGTCACCCATCCAAGTACTAAGCCAGTCCGGTGTAGAGTAACAACTGAACCTACTAACAGAGCATGAAATAAACATACCTTTGATGCCTAACATATTCACTTTTTATGTGTCAGTCTGTGCACACCTCACTGGTTGTGCTAAAACGATATTCACTGACATTAGAACTAAATGATGAAACCACATATCAACTATAATACTTACCAATCAAAAATTAAAACCATCAAGCCAAACCAGCAAAGCTAGTTGCCTTTAACTATTACCAAGTATAGAAAAATGAAAAACTACAAAATTTCTTACTCGTTCCAATTTTGAAGTTTGCTGCCGCTTGGGTTGAATCAAAGTGGCAGAGGTGTCAATATTCAAGCAAATATCATCGCTGTTCATTTTGCATTAGTCTGAGTCACAAACATCACATAATGCTCATTAATTTGCTAAATTCAGCACAACATACGCATATATACCACTTCATATTAACACAAGAACAAAAAATTGCTGGCATTCCATGGAAAATTGTTTACACCTGCTTTTGAATTACTGGATATTAATGATCTTCTTCTTGTTTCTTTGGAACACATGCCAACTTCAGTATGTTAAAGGTTCCAGCACGGTATAATGGACATGTGATGGCAGACTATTGGTAGAATGATTAACTGTGAAATAAAACTTCTCATTACCAGTGTATGTGCGACTGGGATAAATAGCCCACTTAATTTTCACACACAGTCTGCAACAGGCTTCAATGTTTTAATGCCGTTGGCTGGACGACAAAAAAGCATCTAAGGTGATAAAGTTCGTCAAGGTAGCGAAATGTCTAAAAAGCGAAACATCTGCTGGAAAACTGGCAGTGGCGAAACGTCCGTAAATAGTTTTCGTCTATGTGTTAAAGTTACTATTCAAAATCCCATAAAAACTAAATATAGAGCTTAGTTTAAAGTTAACTCTTTTGGCCTTTACCCGTTCCTACAGATGAAAACTAACATTATCCTATTACCAAGAGTATAATGTCAAATGTTTATCAACAAAAATTACAAAGAATATGAAATTAAACGTCGGTATTTGTTAAGTATGTAAGTAAGTGCGACGGTGACTGACTGATCACTGAATGATGATCCAACGCAACGGACGCAAAACAACGGACGTAACGCAACTGGCGAAAAGGACAATTTAGGTTGATTGTCAATAACGAAAATTAACCAAAAACCGCATACCCCAAAATTAGAAAAGATTTTTCCCGAGTGTTTCCTTCTTTATACGCGCGAAAGCAGCTAAATGCTTCACGCGTCTTAGCCATGGCCTGGGCGTCTGTCCGTCACACCCTGGCACCGTATCAAAACTGCGATACCTAGAATCACGAAATCTTTACTGTGGGCTGCCTCAAAATCTCTAGTTTTTTGTGACAAAATTTCGTGTCCCTGAGTGCGGGGGTTCCCCTCGAACGAGAGCGTCAAAAAGGGGTACACCTAGAAGACGTTATTTTGCCATTATTAGCTCGTATAGTGTGAAAACGGTTGCAGATAGATACAAACATGCTGCTTATCATAATAAGCACTGGTGACAGGCTTTTTAGATTCATCAACATCGATGATCTTAAACGACCTTGAACTTCAAAAAGGGGTTCTTTAGTGAATATTTTAGCAATTTTTTGGATGCAGCGCACATTTCAACGCTGAATTGCGACGAAATGGCTAGAGATAGAGCAAGACAACCTGCGTATGAAATTTTCAGCATTAAACGTAGATTTTAAAAGTCCAAGTCCCGATCTCTTAAATTCAAGGAGTGTTCCGTACGTAGGCTACGGTGGCCTCAAATTTAAGCACTTTTTCAAGATGCGTTAATTTTATTGCTGTAGCTAGGCCTACAACGATTGCCGAGATGGCAGGACTGCTGCTATCGCGCGTCACGTGAGCTTTGCTCAAGTTACTTGTTGTCTAAAGCGTAAAGTACAATCATGTCATGAACATCCAGGGCTCTGGGAGTCGTGGCATACAAATATCTGCAGTAGGCATAGTCGTACGGCCGCATTAATGTTGGCACATAGCGTGACGAAATCAGAGCTCGTTTCAAATGCTTCCATTCAGAATCGAAGTGTCAAGTCTGTTCGAGTTTTTTAACGCCCAAGATTAACGCGCATAGATTGCATGTCAAGACTTCTGTTTCATATGGACAAGTTTACTAATGAAGCAGTTCTTTTCCCAAACGGAAGACTTCATAGCTCATCGCAGTGGCGGTTCTAGCCCACAAAATCTGGGCATGGCGCCATGGCGAGCGCGGTAGCGCGAGCCTATAACGGGTTCTGGGGGCAGAGTCCCTAGCGGGGTCCAGGGGCAGAGCCCCCTGAAGCTGAAGCATTTTTGGTTTTTGGACGTTCAGTGGAAACCGCAAATTTGCCCACTTTTCGAAACTTTGGAAACACAAAGGCATCAGATATGTGTGTTATCTTTGCAAAAAAATCATGGGTGGCCACGAAACTGGGGGACCTGAAACAAAACTGGGGAGCTGTGCCCCTTCCCCCGGCCCGGGCCTAAAACCGCCACTGGCTCATCGTCCAATTAACTGGCAACAGTCAATCTTGTCTTGGTCTGTAAAGCTAGTGTTAAATCTTCATAAATTCTAGAGATACTACCGCGTGGCACAAAAACGTCCCGAAAAGAGTAGAGTACTCAAAATAAATCAGCAGAAAAGCACGTATGTAATGGGCAAAAAATCCTCAAATATGTCTAGGAATTTTCGCTTAAAACACTTCCATATAAGCCGAGATAAAAAAATAATGTTACACGTACGTTACACATCATAAAGCAAATTATGCAAGCGGCTCATCATTTACGTTGCCGCTCATACGCAGACGTCACAGTAGGCCGAATCATCAGAAAATGTGCTGAATAGGTCCTCCATTTTCCTTTGCCACTGCTGGTAGACACTTTTTTCACTGCTATGTGGCTTTTCTGATTCTGACTGTCTGATGTCGACATCATGCCATTTTGTCTCTGATAACATTCTGAAGATTTTTGAGGTTCGCAAATGGTTTACGCTTTTCTTCATAGACAAGTTCTTACAAGACATCCCAAACTAAGTAATCTAGCGTAGTCAAAACTGGTGAACGCGGTGTCCATTTTTGTGAGCTGATTGAATCTTGCGTGTTGTCTTGAAGAAAATTTCGAGTTGCTATGAGGCGGTGTGATAGAATGCTGTTTTTATATAATTTGATTTTTAATGCGCCTTACATCATGAGGCGGCATTCAGTGTTGTCATCAATGACGTCACTAAAATTTATGGCGTTGATTTACAAATGCGCAAAAAGAAAATTATTTTCATTTAGTATACAAGCCGTTATAGTTGTGCAAAGTTCTGGACGTTTTTTATGGGCCACCCGGTATAACCAATCACTATTTAACACTTTCTGTCAAACTGAACTCCAGGAAAATCTTTGTGCACTGCATATAGTTTTACGAACCCCACCATCAGTGATTTCTATCCCACAAAATCTGAAGTCGAAATCAGGTGCAACTCCCCCCCTCACTTTCGGGCTCAAGTTTACCCCTTCCATTTTCGAACTAAAGTTTCCCAACCCCCTCCTCTGAGCTTATTCCTCTTATAAGGGGAAAGTTTTGTTAACGGTGCAGATTGCCCAGTGAAAAATAAGGGGAAAGATTTGACCTACACCCTTAAAAGAACTTCCCCCTATTTTTTGACTGGGTGCAAGCTATGCCCACCAGGTATACAGATAGAAGAGACAGCCCACCATAGTCTGCCACGTTGCCGTGGTGGTGGAGCTCAAAGCTCCGACGACCAAAAAGATGTCTAAAATCCGTAAGCGAAGAGCCAACCAAGAGTAGACTAACCTTATATGGACAGTTATTGTACACGTTACCGTGTGCTCATGTGCTTGTTAATCTTCAGCTTTTATGCCGATTTTAGCTTCACAGCCGTTTACAGCTTCACAGCCATATACTTATGGCTTCACAGCCGTGTATGTAACCTTTGGTTACTGTAACTTTCTGGGAATGTGCATTGGGCCGAACTTATACGGCCTCAGTGCTGGGTAGGCGTAACAGCTTGCCCACCCCGAAGATAGGTAGTTAAATTTCGAACACCACGCCAACAAAAGACACTTGTAATACCATATTAATATACAAAAAAACATATTTAATAGTTTAAAAGGATGTATATCCAAATACGCAATAACATTCCAACAGTCAAATTCATGCTGATGGGAGATGATACATTTATTCTAACTAACGAATGTACACAAAACAGTACAAATATGACATGTACTGCACTATGAAATGTCTGGAACATGTCAAAGAACATGCTGATAATTATTACATGTATACATTACAAACACACATATATAACTGTACACATACACCATGGACCAAGAACTTGAGCTGATGAATATTTGATAGTTTTACAAACACCGTGATGTGTGTGAACAGCAAAAACAATACTCTTAACAAAATTTTCATCCTTCAACATTAATACTCATTTTTGATATATTTTTGCTCACGAAAGCATGAAAGAAATACGCACACAGACTATGTACACAGAGAAAAAGACAATGTTAGAGTAACAAGTACCTGCTTTAAAAATGAGTCCAAAAATCATTATCACTATGGCTAATAACATAGTATACACCCAAAGCCAAACAACCAAAGCAGTGTTTCATGATAACTTCTGCAAATGAGAAGCAATTAATTTTCACCCTTGCATTCTCTGACACACTGCTAAATGTGAAATAAAATCTGCCACGTCGACGGAAGTTTGTTACTACATGACTTTGCAAAATATTAATGTTCAACTATAATTACATTTATTTCTGTGTTAAATATGTAAACTTACAATGACATTTATTCACACAAACAAACCTTTGAACATATAACAGACGCATAAATTGCAGGAACACATCAGATATCGGATATGGCATCAAGCGCACAGCCATTTCATGCAAATCTGGCCAAATACAGCTCTGACAAAATGGCAAAAATTTTTGTCATAATTTGCAATTTGAATGATTTTAGCCTGACAAAAGAGCACTTACACAGACAAAAGCAACAAAATACTTTAGGGTTGTCATCACTCTATCTCAACGACAGCAGATCGAGAAAGCATTTAATTCCGTTTCGATCTGATACAGTTCAAAAGCTATAAGTATGCTTATTAAGTGTGCTGCATTCTCCTACCAGCTATAATAGACAGTATAAAATACCTCTTTCAAAAAACACTGCAGTGCCATTAAAGATATTTAATCAAAATTGACTGTAAGAAATATTAATATTTTGGTCTGCAGCCTATCTGCTATGTTAAAACTATTGTTTTAGAACACACCCGTGATGACTCTTCATACACTGTGAATCGTAAGACCATAAACAGGAAAATCAAAAATAACAACAAAAGGACAACAAACACAGGTGGGTGTCACATAAACAATACCCTCTGTCTGTTTTAAGGTAAAATTATTTTCATCAACGAAGTTACAGAGAATGTGTGGACTGATGCAATACTATCACATAAGCGCTGCAGTAGCAGTGTTCAATGTCCGAGTAATGAACACACTGGAGATGATGATCACTTTAACCAGCAGACACCACAATTACCTCAAAAATGAATGTACGTACATACGTACTATGTACTGCGCATTTGTAACAGGCAGATTGCTTTCATTGTAAAAACTGCACCACACACATTCACTCAGCTACAGTATCATCATATCACAACACCAAAAATAACTAAGTTTCTTATCATAGACTACAGAATATGAAAAACACTCAATCTATGACAGGGATGCACAAACTTTTTAAGCCAACTGACAGTGTGTTCACTGTGTTGACGGCCGCAAGTCAGATAGCACACGGCTCAGCAGAAAAAAAGATGCTGCGAAAAGTACTTTGTAAAGTACTTCTTTAAACTGATGATTTTCGTTTTCAACTTTACAGTGAGCGAGTGAGTAGGGTTTAATGTCCCGCCCGACACAGTATAGGTCATCTCGGGATGACCTATGCAGGCAAAATTTTACACTTCTTTCTTGCAATATTCCAACATAGGCCTATTTTTACACGGTGTAACAGTTGAAAAACAACTTCAATAAATTAGCAAATGCACAAGCGAAACAATGCGATTCATTCAATACGCTGAAACCAGATAGTCTACCTGTGTGAATACTAATATTCGAGCATCTGCACTATTCACATGTTCAGATTGTGAGCCACAGATAATGGTAACATCCTAAAGTCCTTTGGGGGCAAGACAGGGCCCTGTCTTGAGACTCGTGCAGCCCATGGTTTGTTTACCCCTGTCTATGATAATCCATGCACTGCACATTATACCAGAAGAAGAATACTTACACGTCAACTAATGCTTCATTCAACCAAGTCCAAAATGGTCACTATAAAAAAATATATGCAGCAACTATATCCCAAACTGAAAGAAATACAATAAATGACAACAGAGCACAGTAGAATGATCAGCCTCTGACTGACCATACAATAAACAGATGCTATGAATGTCAGCAGCACACAGAAACGCCAAAACGAAGCTCAGCTGCCTGCCACGAAAACCAAATCATTTAGAAACTTTAGCACGCATAATGAGTCAAAAATAAGTTGTCAACTATCACTATAGATAGTGTACAAATTGTCTCTATATACTGCCAATTAATTTCTCCTGCTCTCCTATCTTAATTTTGAATGACCTTTATCGTAGACCTTTAGCATATACTGTGACCATATCCAACAGATCTCTAAGATACATAACAAGTTATAAACAAAACAAACGCAAACAAAACAAAAACATCAACAACTGATCAAATATATCTTACAGTCATGGTCAGCTACTGTAGTGTTGAGCAAACGTCAACTAGTACTTTTTTGCATGAATGTCAACAAATGTAACATTAAGTGTTAAATGAAAAGTAAATAAAGCTGACTGACTATTCTAGATTCCTGCAGGTACATGCAGCATGATAGTGTGCTAAAAAAAACTATAATAAATAACACTGCTACAGACGGTGACGACATGATAGAGAAACTGCCAGCAGAAGTGACAAATGTGTAAATGATGCAGCATGTAAGACAGACAACAAAGTCAACAAAACGATACAATTTAGTGTCCAAGGCACACACAAATAAATGCAGTTTAACTAAGTAAATCCGGCAATGGCAACTGATAGCCTAGCTAACCTGCTGCCCACTGAGATAAAACTCACACAACAAATGATAAACTCTTTATGAGGTCAGCATGTACCACTTCAACAACAGTTTGCAGATAAGGGCACTCGCACATGTGTGTATAAAATATGATAAAACAATATGAAGCAACAATAAAACAACTTAATTTTTCTATTGCAAACCTGATAATAAACTACAACTTTTCTACAGACTTGTAGTGCTATGTTTTGCTCTGTGATAAATAGTAAACGGAGTCCACAGCAACTGCCGGCAGTTGTTTTGTATCACTGCACATGTACGAGTGCCCTATACTGAGAACACCATTCACCCACCATTTTACAACACACAGCCCAAACCAAAAAGACAAGATACATTGCCTCTAACAATGAGATGGGAGAAGAAATGTTTAAGCCTTTCATCTAAAACCTATGACTGTATCACTGCCTGTGTGCTCTCAATAAACACTGTAACAAAACTTCTATGGCATGTTCTGCTCAAACATGCATGTAATCGTCTATTTCTTGAATAAATGAATGTCAATATACAGTTACTGGAATAACTCTTATTACTATTATTATTATTAACTATTATTGTTAACACTAACATTATTAGCATGGTATTAAAAATCTACGAGAAAAAGGTTTCGTATTTAATTCAAAGCCAGATAAGACAATTAGCTTTTACCATTTCTCTTAAACGCTTAACTGTACCCAGCAATCGAGTAATAACAAACTCGCCTAATTAGATGAAGTGAAACAGGAAATAAGCATCTGCAGCGAAATTTACAGTGCTACATAATGAGAAAAGCTGGAAAAAGGCAAGAAGTGCGAAAATGAGAAAGTGAGAAAATGGCAGAAGAGATTATCATAATTTGTCATAGCACAGAAACAGAAAACAGACTTAACAAATGCAGAAAAAAATCATTTAGTTATGACTATAACAAAATTAACACAAAAACTGAAGCAGCAGATTTATATATAGACAAGTCATCGTTGACAAGAAGACTCTATTTAGGTTTGTGGCTACAATGAAGGCAAGGTCTGATATGGCTAGGAATGTCACCATACACCATCTAAAGCTCTTGCATCGAAGACAAGACAACCGGAAGGGTTTAACACTGTTCGACAGCATAGCACTTAGCATAACAGTCCATAGGATTGACATTGTAAAATGCACCAAAAATTGTTTGAAATCTACATTAAAGCAACTGCAATCAGACATAAAGTATCCACTCCAGCTATACTAAGTCAATAAAGCAGAACATGTTCTAATGTCACACTTGCTTATCATGCAGGGTGGGGCATAAAAAAGTTAACACACATGCTTTACTCAATCGTGGTTTTGGAAACAATTAGCCTCCATCAATGTAGTGAAGGTTGGTGGTGTGGCTTACTGGTAATGCGTTGAGTCAAATCAACGAAGTTATTCTACAGCAAGCCCAGTTAGTACTTGTATGGGTGACTGTCCACGGTACGAAACCAAGCCAACTAGGTCGACTCAGCCTTCTACCCCTGTGGGATGGTAAAATGAGTACTGGCGATGTTTATGGCCATCGCTAGTAAAGAAACGCTAAGTTCTGCATAACAGTAGGCCTTGTGGCCAGGGCTGCTGGTATACCAACCCAGTCGGTTAATGGTGTTGGCTGTCAATTAGAGCCTGCCATCCGACCGACTTGGGTCGTATGCTAGACTTATTGGGTTTAACCCTCGCCGGCTCAAAGCGCCAAAAGAGGATGAGCTCCCTCAGAAAGGACACACCTGTCTACGCGAAATCTTCTTCAACTTAGTGACAACATGTTCATGTTTTTGATTACTTGCATAAGTACTGCTGATAAATTACATTAGGTTTACCAAGTGTTCAATATACAATGGACACATGGAATAAAAATTAAATGTTGCACTTCATTCAGCACCACTCCATATATCCAAAGATATAAAGAACTATGGAACAATGCATCAATTTAATGCAACGAACTCAAACAGCACACAAAATGAAACTGTCCGAGCATCCATGTTAACAAGTGCCAAAGCAACTATTAGCGCACCATACTGGTGTGAAAGAAACTGGCAGTTTAAACAATGTTTCCTGATGTAAAATAGATGACAAAAACTGTCCGGAACTCCATGAATACTAGACACTGTTCGTTCGTTCACACACATGGACGCCGATGAGCAAGAGTTAATATGTAGACGTACATTGTACAGTACACAATTGATGAAGCTGGCAAGATTGCTGGTCTTGAGCATGACAGTGATTGACTGACCGACTGCGTACAGCATCATCACACAGTCTCTGCAATGCAACAAACATGCCAGACACTGCATACAAATGTTGCACATAACATCATACAGTAATGGCAATATTACATAATAATCACAATAGAGTAATAGCCGTAAGACTGCTATTGCAAGAGCTTACCCTACTCATATGATGATTGGAAATAGAAGAACAGTACTCAAGAGGTTGCCGACCTTTGATCTAAACCAACTGGTCGAGCCACCGATGCATTAAACTGACCGTTACAGTACTACATTTATCATCACCATTTATTATCTCCGCCAAGTGAACGTATTGAACATTGGAGGAGATTAAGAAATTGATTGTTCTGTCCGTCATTCCGTGTGTTTGTTTGTTTGTTTGTGTACATGTACTTTAGGCACCATATCTCTGCCAGAGAGACGCATGGTCACAATGGACCACCCATAGGAAGTCGACCACCGCGAGTCGAATGGTCACGAGACCAATGATGTCATGTGACCCCGAAAGGTCAAGGTCATGACCCCATTATGTTGCTGTAGTTGTAGGTGTAGTAGTGGCTGTAGGTGTATTAGTTGTAGGTGTAGGTGTTGTCTGTAGGTGTATTAGTACTTAGTAGTAGTAGTAGTCAACAAATTACTTCACTTGGCAAAGATATGCACTCTTACGAGTGCCTTCTAGTTACTACTTAGCCTGGAAACTGGTACACATTATACCATCCCATGGAGAGTTGAAGGCTGAGTCAACTCAGTGGCTGAATAGTGATTACATAAACGAAAATTTTTTAATAAAATTCACCATACAATCCAATGATGAAAATGGCGCTGACATGACCGAGTCATTTCACATGCAATTACAATGCTGTCTGGTCAGGAGAGAGAAATTATGTGATAAGATCACCAGTGCCACAGTCAAGGAAATAATATAGCTGCCAGATCTACCGCATACTGTTATCATTACTGCTAAATTCCAGCAATGATAATGAAAGTTTGGGTTAAGAGAACAGCAAGCATACAAACCAGTTGACAAGAGCTGAATGGCTGGTAGCTGGAATGAGGGGTGTCAGCAACGGAACAGCCTCACAGTCGTGGCCGGTATGGTAATTCTCTCCCACTGCTGGACTACTGAACCTTCGACCAGTGAGCCTTCCCGAAAGAAAACACTGACGGAAGACCAGTGCGTGCGAGTTACTGCGGCGATCACGTGGCCGTCCTTCCAGGGCGACGGCAGTGTTGAACGGTGCAACAGCCGTCCAAGCGGACTTCTTCTGACGCAGCATCTGATGCAGGTCCATCACGTGATGCTTCACCGAACCAACGCGGGAGTTGGGAAACAGACGTTCAGTCTCCGACGAACTGTTCTGCATACAAAACGACGACGAGTGTTCGGCCAGCGTTGCAAGCAGGTATTTCTTGACTGTCAGAGCGGCACACTGGCTGATGACAGGAGCACTGTTACGTCGTCGACCCGCTGACGCTGGTGCAATCGGATCACAGTTTGGCAAACTTCCTCGTCGCGATTCGATGACAGGCTGTGTTGGGGTGTAGCAGTTCAGCGATTTGTCATGATCAGCAGTACACTCATCGCAACAGTCAACTCTATGGAGAGAGGAACTGTCACGTGCACTGTCTTGCTCCATGACTTCGACGCTAGCACGTGTAACATTCACAGCGCAATGATCAGAAGCTTCCTCAGCACTGGAATGAGCAGTCTCTTCATCAGCAATGCTCTGCCATCGCTGCTTGTTTTCATTGAGGTATTTCAGCATCAGTAGTCCGAGTGAAGAAGATGCGAATCGCTGCCACTCCACAAACAGCGGCTGCACGATGAAGGAAATGAAACCTGCAGCAACACAGGCCACCAGTTTGCACTCTACTCACCTTCTGGGTACTTGTGCCAGTTTCTTTGAGTGAAGTACTCAATGTTCAGGAGGCAGAAAAATTGTACACATTTTTTTGGAACATACGAACATGGAGTCTGTCCAATGCATTTCGATAGTTTACAGTATATGTCCATATAAATATAATCAGTGAGCTGTTCAGACTGGTAGAAAAAAAATCAAACAGTTTAATTTCAAACTGAACAGCAGCAATGATCCTTTCATCCTTCTCTATTAATTTAACTAAACAATAGACATTGTCAGTCACGAGACCATTCGATTCACTATAAACGGTCTATCGTCACCATGCCTTTATCTTGCACAGTTATGGAGATATGGCATCTCAAAGATAATGGGGTCACGACTTGGACCTTTTGTGGTCACGTGACGTCATCGGTCACGTGACCATTCGACTCCCGAAGGTCGACTTCCTATCCGTGGTCCATGGTGACCATGCGTCTATCTTTCACCATTATGGAGATATGGCACCTCAAATATTGGATGCACGAACCTAGACACAGAAAGAAAGACTGAAGAATGGAAAGAGAAAGAGGAAGGGGGAGGGGAAGGAAAGGGAAAAGGAAAGTGGAAAAGAAAAAAGAAGGGGAAAGGGGAAGGAGGAAAGGAATAGAAAATAAAGGGAAGGAGAAGGGAATTGGAAAGGGGAAGGAAAAGAAAAAGGGGAAAAGGAAGGGAAAGGGAAAGGAGAAAAAGAATGGTAAGTAAAGGGAAGGGTAAGGGAAATGGAAAGGGAGAAAAGGCGAAGGGAAAAGGGGAAAGAAAAGGGAAAGAAAGAATAGTAAAGGAAAGGGGAAAGAGAAGAAAAAGAGGAAGGGATAAGGGAAGGAAAAGAAGAAGGAAAAGGAAAAAAAGGAAAGGGCAAGGAAAAGGGGAAGGGAAAGGGGAAGGAAAATGGATAAGGGAGAAGAGGAAAGAGAAGGGGAAGGAAAAATGGAAGGAGAAAGAAAAGGGGAAGGAAAAGGGGAAGGGAAAAGGGAAGGTGGAAGGAAGATTGCTTAAGAAATGTAAGACGCACAGACAGACACAAAGGTGATTTTATACTCTGTCCAATGCTATGCATTGCATTGGACAGACAATAAGGCAAAAAAACAATTCATGGTGGTACCAATATTAGTAGCCTGTTCTTCAGCAAATTATAATAAACAAGGTTCCTATGTTGCAGAGGTCTGCGGTGGTTTCACAGGAACAAAAAAGTTCTACCACATACAGGCGAATTTATTCCTTAGCGCAAACTAACTATGCTATAGCATGCTCTGCTTAGTTAATTTCAAGAATCTCATGTTCCAGGCAGCTAGTTTACATCAAGATGCATATTAAAGCAATTAAGATTTGTACTGATTTGCTTCCAAAAATTTAAGAAAAAAATGACAGGCGTCAATCTTTCACTAGAGTCTAGCTAGTGCAGTTGTTTTGGTCATTCCCCATGTGTCACACCAACAATATTTATCTGTGCAAAATCTGTGATAGGATATTTACTTGCTTATACTTAATTTACTCGTGTTCTGTTACTGCACACACAAACACAGAAACAACCGAGCAAAAACATAATTCGGGTAATTAACTCATGTTCTGTTGGTATTAGACTTAAGGACACCCACATACCGAGCTGGACCTGTATGATGTTGTTAGCATAGCGGTCACACATCTTGCTCACAGGCAGCTTCAGACCTCGCTCAAAGTCACCTACACAGTACCACCAAATAACGTCTGCTCTCAGATTCCACCTGTAAATGACGGAAACTAAAGCCGTATTTAGAGTAAGATTACCACAGCAAGTCACATTCACATGTATTATTTTCAAGAGATTTTTAACACTGGCTGACACTGATCTTTGAATTTTTGGCTGAAAACTGCCAAACTGTGGATGATTCACAGACAACACACTTTTTTATACATCATTTCATTTTTTGTGCTAGAAGTCCATGCAAAAGAAATGGATAGATGGACAGACAATGGCCAAGACCAGTAATTGCATTTAAGATGGCTGGCAGCTGCATATCAGCACTATACAGTATAGAGTAGCAAGTAGATTGGAGAGTAAGGGCCGGTTGCACCAACCAATTTTAAGTACGTATTTAGTTAAGTACCAATTAAATTAAAGTGCTACTTGACCGGCTACTTAAATCGATTCCGTTGCACCAAGACAATCTGCACATCACTTAGCTAAGTAGCAGACTTAATTGTAATGATGGCTGCCATCGGCTAATTTTGATCACGTGACGACAGCATTTCCTTGACGACCAATTACGCAACAGCTATCACGCTTCATTGACAACAATGGCCATCGCTCGAAATGCCCTATATAAATTGAAATAAGTTCAGAACAGTATAATTTTGAGCGAAATGTAATATATAGGCCAAATATATGAGAATCAACATAAATATGGACCGATACATATTTGGCTGACAACGAATATAACCTGAGAAAATAAACTTTGTAGACTACGCTGAACTCGTATGTGTCAGCGCACTGCTGTTTAAAAGTGATTTGTTTTCACTTAAAACGATCTCAGTTGTAAATACTCAACGACAAACAGCATTATCCACGTGTATTTGCCACTTTTGTTTACGGTATATAACAACTGTTACCTAAAATCGTCAATTTAGAATGATAACTTCATCACAGTTCGCTAAATAAAGATGGCGCCTGTCTCATTTTTTCCAGCCGCTGAAATTTAAGTGGGCAACTTTGGCCACTTATTTTTAAGTGACGCTGCCTGCTTAAACGGTGTTGCTGCAATGCATTTTCTGCTAAGAACAGTGTTTAAGCGTTTTAAGTATGGTTGGTGCAATGCACTTTAAGTCACCTTGTCGAAAGAATTCCTCGCAGACAAGCTCGCCCCAACGACGACTCAAGTACCACGGTCGACAGGGATTGCAAATGTCGGCACACTTCAGTGCTATCTGCTCATCATAACCACATCACAGCAAACCCATCAGTAGTACGTACAACAGGCGAGTCAAAACCAGCAAAAATATAAAGTTCGCTGCACGAAACCTCACACCTCTTGAAGTGCTTCAAGTTGGTCAGGGTTTGCTCAGAATAAAAACAATATATACACTACACTGTGACAAAAGTTTGCTAGATGGCTAGCCGTGTTAACACTTTCAACTTAAAAATAAGTCACAATGCCAACAGCCAAAGCCAACAGAGCCGACTGCTACCACATAACTTAATGCCAGAGAAAAAGTTCAAAGTCCATTGCGTGAAAGCTCATCCGCCAAAGTGCATTTCAAGTCTGATAGTTTATATAATAAAGTACAGTGCTTAGTAGGTGGTCGTCTGGCTCAGTTGGTAGTATCGTTGAATGCATCAGCGAAGTTAATCAACTCCAGGCCCGGTTAGTACTTGGACGGGTGACCATCCAGGTATGAAACCAGCCACCCAGGTCAACTCAGCCTGGCCATCCCTCCATGGGTAGGCGCAATGAGTTCCGATGAAAGCTGGGATGAATCATGCACACCACGAGATGCACTAGCCCCGTATTCGTAGTCTCACAGTGTAAAAACTGAGAGCTAAGGAAACAGAGATCAGCGCCGCCCAATCGGTCTTAAGGCTCGGGAAGGACTTCACGTTTTACATTTATGTGCTTAGAAATAAGAAAGAGGCAATAGGTATGTACATACAAAACAGTTTTCACAGTCAAATAAAGCACATGACGTTCATCATCGAAAGAAAGCAAATGGAAATCGTAATGATGATGACTGATGACTCATTAACCAAATTTTTGCAATAACAATTAGACATGAAAAACTTAACTTATCAAGTACATGATCACCAAACAATTTTTGGTCGTATTTGACCTAATGAATCTATTTGCATGATCACAAACAGTGTGCATTAACTGACAAAAAATATAGAATCTAAGGATGCTGCTAGTACCTGAAGGGCAAGGTTTCTGTGGCGAACATTTGTGACATCTAGATTCTCAGTGTTCAGTTGCTGCAATGCACACCCAACAGCCACCTGCTACTTAACAGACTCCAAAAGAGTGAAGAATTTATGGCATGATTACAACTAGCTGATTTATTTATGCTATATGATAATGTAGACTATATCACAACTGTAATTCTGTAACTCATCTTTAAGCATGCACAGTAAATGAAACCCAACTCTATGGTACCTACTAGTGCTGTGCGATACCTTCGATACCTTGATAAGTATCGTGAGTACCAACATTTCGATACCAGTATCGAAGAAGTCTCTATATATCGCAATATATCGCGGTGCCAGGACACGGCCACATAGCGCATGCACAGTGCGCACCCATCGCACCGCATTTACGAAACACCACAGTGAACTAGTAGAGATGTGCCGTGCTGACAGAACACACATCCAGCTCACTCATGTGCACAGTTATTACTACTTCACAAGATTGGCATTAATATGACGTGCTTTTTTTCATTGCTGTCACACAGTGTGCAGTTGTCAACAATAGAGCGATTGCATAGTATCGAACACGGACATCAGCAGCCAGCAGGATGTGATGGGTGCGCACTGCGCATGCGCTATGTGGCCGCAGCGGCGCAGCACATGCACAGGCCGCTGTCACTGTTAATCACACCGTGATAAAGCCAACACAATACGATTAGGAAGCTCAGTCTGGACATGTCCTCTTAGATGTACATTTACGACAAAAATAAGAGAAATGTGTCTCAGTCGCTAAAGCTTTCGACAGTTGGCCCTGGCCCTTGGCAGATGGAGTATCACAATGAATAGACAAGAATGGTAGAATAACTCTTAAGAGTAGTACACTATCACGACTCTACGAGTTCGCTGAAGGGGCTGACTGAGCGCGAGATGGATAGCAGGGGGTTGACTAGCAGGCCCGACGAGAGCCACAGTGGGGCTCAGGAAACATTCTTGCGGGGCCCTATAAGGTTGATGTCACTCTGCAGAGCAAGCTAGAATACTGAATACATTCATTCATCTAAGAAAACAGATTTGTTAGAAAATTGTCGCAAAATAACTGATGACTGACGTTAGCTCAATTCAGATAATCCATTCTGCCATAAAACATAGGCTTAGTAAATATACATTCGAGCGACAGTGGGGCCCCCAAACGTCGTGGGGCCCGGTAAAACTTTACCTCCCCCTCAACGACCTGTGAACTAATGTTTCATATGCACTTCCGGTATCGTGATAAGTATCATGATACTCGATGCCTGAGATGGTATCGTTATCATGGCTCTAATTTCAGGTATCGCACAGCACTAGTACCTACACCAGCAACGTTTGCCATATTTTTACAATTACAACTGTTTCAAAATACAGACTACAAATCCCCACATGATACATAGTATCAGTCAATAGTAAATGAACAAAATTTGTGCATCTCTTGACTCGTCCGCAACACATGACACTATGTAAATGTGTTCTGATTAACTAAGTAATTGATTTAATCGTGAAAGACTGCCACACCTGAAAGTTTCCCAGAATTTCCTGCTGGCTGCTGATGTCCGTGGCAAGAATCTGTGTTTCTGCCTGCCACTCAAGAGTTATCCTGCACACAGCATGGCAATCTATACATAGAAACTGCTAAATCACTCGCAACAGTTCACCAGTCGAATATTTGACCGTTACAACACAAATAAGGTTTCTTCATGACTAGTGTCCTTGGCACAGCTATGGCTGAAAGCAAAAAATCAAACAAGGATATCAACCTCTTACCATATTCTAAAAAACCAAAGGAGATTATATCTCTTCACAAGACAGCCCATCTCACAGTCACAAAGATCACAACACAGGCAAATGCACCCTGCCTTAACAGAGCCTTAACCTTGGCCAGACAGGTCAGCACACCCTGACGGAAAGCCGAGTTGACCCGGGTGGTTGGTTATATACCCAGATGGTTTAAATGCCTGCATCAGCGCATCAAAGTAGTTACCGCCTGATAATGATTAAACCAGAAGCAGATCCCATAATTAAGTCACCATTCTACCCACATGCAAAGTTGCAACGTGAAATTATTGTACTGTTAAGGTTCGTAGCAAATAAAAAAATCATTACTTACCTATTCAATCAGCACAATATGACACCACAAAGCCTCAGCTCTAATAATGAATAACTGCCGACCTCCTTGGACAAAATTTAGCAGTTACAGTGTGCAATACAATAAGTGCTACTGCACTCAAAGTACAGTTATCACTAATCGGATATCTTCTCGCATAAAACACTGACTAGAATGTCTCACCATGTATCAGAGTCGAAGTGATCAAAGATATGTGTGACGTGGAGCAGACAGAGAAGTGATTTCCAATGATGATTTTCCAGCACTGATTTACTCTGTTAACAACAAAAGTACACCTCAACAGCTAACTCAAGCTTTTATCTATTCAATTCGGTACAATATGATTCAGATAGTGACCAATAACCAAAAAAATGTAGAAAAACAATAATCTTACAAAAAGCAATCGTATCGTTCACGCTTGCAAGTTTGCTTTACAAATTTATTACCAAATGACGACAGAGTACATGTAAAAACTGACCAATCGCAAATTTGCGTCAATTTGGCAACCAAAAACCACTAAGTGTGGCCAGCGAGTAGGCGATCGAAAAATCGATCGCCTGGCAATCGATTCAGGCGATCGACCGATCGATTGCCTCAAATGAAAAGCGCTGGGTGCAATGCACTTCAATAGCCTATATCCATATTCTCACAGCCGATGGCTACGAAAATGGAGCTGCATAGCTCATGAAGAATCTCGCTCACACACACACAACGATGATACCACGCAACAAACGCAAAACAGCAGAGTTACGACCTATCCACAAATGGTACACAGAAAAATCACCAAAACTGCAGCAGTTCACCCAGCAGCAGGAAAAGTGATAAACATTCAGAATAAGACACATGAAATTAAAAAAAAATATTCCTCAAATGCAAAAGAAGCTACTAGCAGTGAGTACCTGATAGAGAGGTGCAAGTGGGTTGGACGTGGCAATGAGAAAGCTCTGGTTGGTACCGGGGTGGTCGAGGTCGTGACTGATAGCAGCTAGCAGAGAAGCCAGACGTTCAACGGCCGTCATCGACTGCACCAGCTACAGAACATATGCACAAAAATTAACTCTATGAGTCAGTGAGCGTCACAGATGTATACATTAAATATTCTAGATACCGGACTGCAGGCTCACTCCATTATGGAATGTGTTATCTTCAAAATGGCCCATGCTGACTAGCATGCTTTTCGCAGTTACATGTAGCGTTGCATCATTCGATGATTCATGCTACGATTAAGGTAAGCGAACACAAATGAATCGTAATCAGCACTACACAATAAAAAAATAAACGCGCAGCAATTTAATATTAATTACACATGAACTGAAGCGATGAACAAACAATATGGCGGTCGTTCAGCTGCGAGCAGATCGCAATGCATGTTAGTCAAGATGGGTTGTTTTGAAGATGTTGGGTTTGGCTGGTGGCGCTGCCCCTGTGGTGAGCATAAAGTTAGTATAGACGGGGTATACAGTACACAACAACAAGGGACTGTGAGTAAATGAGTAGAGTTTTGTGTCCAGCTGCACATATTACAGGCTGACCACTCTGCAGCTGAGTTTTTTTCCGACAATCACTTGCACAGACAAGAAAAATCAATAGCAAACATCAAACTAACAATACAAGAATCTGACGGTAACAGTCTAAATAACTTGAGCACACAGATGCCATTTTTAAAAATATGCGCTAGTCTTCTGTTTTTTACATCTCACAAAAAGCAACAGTCGCAAGTGACAACTGAATGGCAATTCCTTCCATCAAAAATTTCTGATATATGTTGGAACTCCTCAGTTACTAACTGAAGCCTTTTCAGCAATGTATGATAGATTGAGTATGATACACTGAGTATGATTACAAGTCAAGAAAGGCACTAATTAAACTAGAAGGCGCTCGTTAGAGTGCATATCTCCGCCAATGTAGAAGTTTTCACAGGAGGGCGCCGCCGTTCCTGCCGAAAGAGGAGGCAGAAGGAAGAGCCGCTTCGCTACAGGAGAGGGAGGTTAATGTAATAGCTGGCATTGCTGCTTGCACTGTTATCGTGTACACAGACACACACACACACAGAGACACACGGACAGAACGACTAATATCATAATCTCCTCCAATTCACTTCATTCCACTGACAAAGATAAAAATCTCACTCATACACAATTATACATACAAAAGTGTTGCCTGTTAAGAGTTAACTGAACCACGGCTCTGGTATGAGTCGACTATACTTAATTCTTGAATGCGACAATGACTATGCACTATGTATCAACTACACTGGGCGATTTTACTTTTTGACTTAAGACTTTCGCTGAGCATAAACTTACCTACTTAGACCAAAGTTTAGACTCAGCGAAAGTCTCAACGATTCGCTGAGTCCAAAGTAGCTACTTAGACCAAAGTTGAGCCGAACTAACCCAGCTAAAGTCAGTTCGATTTGCATGGAAAAGAAAGCTTCAGCCCTTACGGCTTAACTTTTGCTGAGCCTAAATCCACTTCAACTTTTGACTTTAGCTGAGCGAAAACATGGCGACCATTTACAGTCCTATGCGTACAGATAGTTTAGTTAATTAAAGCAGTCTGATACCAAAAATAAACGCCGTAATGAATCTGCAATGATGTCAGATGTTATGTAATTGCGTTATCTGCATGCGTGGCACAATTAAACAAGCAAGTCCAAGCGTAAATGGTTGATTTATTTCCTGTTAGGTTTACCTGTTTTTCTGCCATTTTTAATCGTTTTGGTCTAATCATCCATCCACATTTCAACTAAACTTTGGTCTAAGTCTACTGACTTACACCAAAGTTTAGTTGAACTGTGGTCCAAGTACAGACTTTAGCGTTCAGCTTTAGTTTTCGCTCAGCAAAAAGGCTCAGCGAAAGTCTAAGTCAAAAAGTGAAGTCGCCCACTGAGCCAGTGACAAGCTGCTAGCTGCAACTACAACTGCACGATCCACAGTTCATACCTTTCGCTCATTGATGTAACAGTTCATGGCTTGTGTGACATCAGTGGCATGGACAGCGTTATGATATGAATTAGCACGATGATAACCATTTTCTACCTCACCTATGACACACAGAACCACACATTCACTCACTCTCACATTCAGTGCTGTCGACTCATCCTATTCACAATGCAGCTAACGGTCAGCTTCTAGTCATGTTGAATAAGCATTATGCAATCATCAGATAATTACAGCTACAAAAAGTTGAAACTCTACAAAATCTAGTAAAATATTGCTATAATTTTGCTTTCAAAACAATCAGTTTACCAGAGACTTAAAATTTGTGACACATTAAGCGTTGCACAATCTGTAAAAGACATTCACCACTTTTTACTTAACTAATACTAACTGTATCATTTTATTGCTGCATAAAGAATTTCCCAACACACTGCCAATCTTTCATAATGTCCACAACAGCAGTATGGTACATAAAAATTCTCTATGGTACTACTGAAGAAAAAATGCACGACACAATTGGCATACTTACTGAAAAGATGCATTAGTTTTACTATATCAAGACCAAACTGCTGAATAAAGCCATGCTGTTGAAATAAATGCAGTGAAATATAAAACAGCGGACGACCTGGAACAAATTAACAATGATGTCAAAATCTCCAATCACATGATCAGGATAAGAACTAAATGATGGTTACAACTCGGTCAATTTTTATGCCTCCGCCAACATGTGACAACTACCAGTCGTAATATCATGCTAGCACAGCCAAAAAAGCTTTCTGGGGCATATCTGACCCAACCGTGACCTTGACCTTTGACCTTTTGACCCCAAAATTTGTTTCTCTTTGCTCCAATGTCCGTTAGTGATGACAGTATGGACAAATTCCGTCAACAAGTAGCCAAGATATCTTGCTGACAATGTTTGTTTGTTTGGGACTCACAGACGGATGCACACACGCACACACAAACACTCTGGAAACATAATGCCTCCGGCCCTCTATGTTGGCGGAGACATACAAATTTCTCATCCAGCTGCAATCATGACAATGACAACTACAACATATAGACTGAATTCTGAAAATCACATGAAATTAACATCATGATGGATTGATGGCAAATGATATTCACAGCAATGAAAAGACTAACAATAATATAATGCCATGATATATGAATCAAACGAGACAAAAAGATTCATTATCTCAAATAAACACTACAGACTCTACCATTAAATTTCATTTTAACAGTGATAAAATTTACAATTTACAGACATTTAAACTAAGTCGAAAAATGCTCTGCCAATATTACAAATAATAATCTAAATAAATACACAACACAGCTCGCAAAATAACATATCAACGAAGTGACTGACCATGTGTAAGAATGTCCAGTGAAAACACATTAAAATCCCAGTTTGTTACATTTGCCAGAAGACGCTAGAACACAATTAAATATAACGCACAAACAATACATGACAGTTCACTTGAATGCCATTAATACGCCGAGTCGGTATGAAGCAGTTAGCAAAGACAGCCACCACGTACAACAATCCAACTCATCAATGTAAGAATAAAAAGTCGACAGTATGAAACAAGCGTCAACAACCAACAGTAACTTGAAATATTTCACATCCGAAGATTCTTCGTCTGATTGTCTGGCAAAACAATCACAGCTGTAGTGAGTTGGCTAAGTCTGATAAATATGGCTTATATGCACTGAGTGACTTTTACATGAAACAAATGTGCAGGACCACAAACCGAGATGATATGGACATAATATTTTTTACTATTATCAGGCAAGTAAAAAGTCTATTTCAGGTTTCTGTTGGCTTTCTCTTGTACATTAAGATAGAAAAAGCAAAGTGGGGTTGTGCTGCTCTGGAGTGTAGCTCATCTCCCCATCAATCAATAGGTCGATAGATCACGGAGTTTGTGATGCATGGCCAGTGAGACACCAGATCTACGGTTACCTTTTGAGCTGCAAAGCATCACTGTCTCTTGGCTGGCACTAAATTACACTGCTTGGTGACAAAGGCACATGGGTGTGAACAACTTGCCGAAAGTGGTTACTTGAGAAGTTGAGCAAAAACTAGCTGAAAGTCGAACTCGTGACCTTTCAATCATGAATCCAACACCCTAACCACCAGGCCACAAGCCACCCTCTTGCACGCTGCAAACCAGATAACAACCCTTTGCAAGCTGGACGTGGCCTGTGGGCACCGCTGATGCAGAGTGCTAAATCACGAGCACTAATTCAAGACAAGACTAATTCAAGACAAGCTATGACTAAGAGCAACCTGAACTTGTCCGGTATATTGCCTGTCCAGCGGCAAAGAGAACACTTGATGGACTGTAGGCCGATGGCGCGTCCTCTGTATTCTCTGCAGCTGGTCATACGTACATGGATATGGCTGCATGCACCACGTTCTTATTAACGACTTGCGACCGCCAGCACCTAGTCACACGCCACAGACAAGACACAAAAACCCAACTCAACAGTCAACATTTACTATGTGACTGTCCTCACTAAAAGCACTGAAACTATTGCTTGGATCACAGCCAAAGAAAACTAAATATACACAAATATAAAACAGTCGGTTGCTCAAACGATTACATAATTACTCTGTTTAACTGGCTGGTAGATGTGGGCTTGAATCATAGTGAGAATTGCCTAGCAGGCTCAGACAGTCTCAGAAATTAAACATGCTTTCAGAATAACATATCAACCAGGTGACAGAACACGCCACCGACCCTCCATAATATGCGACTACTATTTATGAGCAGCCAAAAGTAGTACATTTTATCCCCAAAAAGTCGCTCATTAGAACCGAAACACAAACAACCCACTTCTGCAGTTCCGCAGTTACACTGGACCTGCAAGCATCAGGCAACCGCTTCAGCAAGGCAGCTTCTACGAAAAAAGGTCTGACAGACAAAAATATCATGGTAGGTACAGACTACAAAAACATGCAGACAAAATGCATTGTTATTTGGCCTGCCAAGTCATGGCTGACTATCATAGCCTGAATTTTTCTTACTGCAGAGAACGTACCATGTCTTGCTAGGTAGTCAGTGAAATCTGAAACAGCAGCCTGACTCGCTCGGTCATTGGTACAGTAAATCTCTACAAAAACAAACATCTTTTATACTGCATGCAGAACCACAAATAAATATGAATAAAGCATAACAATTAACAAATAAAAACACAGCAAGAAATCCTGAGCAGGGCACACTGTGCTGCAGTAAAATATGAAAATAAAATCAAAGTACATTACACAGACATATAATTTAACTGAATGGACCAGCGAAAGTCTAAAACCAACTACAAGACTAAAAATAGAGAATATAAACCATATGGTCATTCATCAGTCATTCTATAAAAAAATAACTGAATAAAAAATTCAAAAAGTACTATGAACAGGAAAACTAGTAACAGATCAAATGTAACAGAATGTGTAAGTAATTTGAAATAATTATGCACTAAAGAAGGAAAATGCAATCATTATCAGCTCTTATCCTTAAGCATGGTCAACAGTGCTTCCAGCTTTCCATTACAATATGTTATGTGACATGATTTAGAGAGTTAAGTTCAAGGTAAAACAATACAAACTAGAAATTTGGAGCAAAGCCCAATGTGAGTCTGCCCGGCGCCCTAAGTCCAATTGGGGGGAAAATTTAGGGGGCTCACTCCTCTCGTAGCAAAGTCATGTGGCCAGAACTCCAACGCATTAGAATACGCAGAACGCGCAGTGTCGACCTAGGGTAGGTAGACATTAGCCAACTAACCACTGTTGTTAGTGGACCGAAGTTCACCAAATTTCTTTCGTTCAACGCGGGAGGGACGCTAGTTGATAACGCCGTTTACCACTTGTCGATATCTTTGTCCATTCCAGAGATATTTGCACTCGAAGTTGAAATTTGTCCTAAATCGCGACAAATTTTGGACGTTTTTCGCTATCCCAAATTTTAAGGGGGCAGTACCCCCCAAAATTTGTACGCACGTTATCAGCCCCACTTAGCACTACATCACGTGGCAAAGTTCCATTAAGCTACTCCATTTGGCTTCAAAGTTATAGTGGCTAATTTGCTACAATTAAGGCCAATTTTGGACCCCCCTTTGAAAAAAATTGTAAGGGGGCCCAGATCCCAGATGGGGAGAGCGCTAGCAAGACTTGGACATTCTATAGCGCATGTAAAAATTTGGGGGCGCAGCACCCCGTAGGGGCCGAAATATGGTCCTTCAAAAAAGTCGATTTGGGTGGGTACAATTTCACTGCTTAATCTCCACGATTAGTGCACCAATGTTCACCGAACTTTTATCATCCAACGCGGGGGGAATCGCGGTACAAAACCTCCTAGTCCAATTTCGAATATCTTCATCCGTTCCAGAGATATTCGCCGCCAAACTTTGAAGTCGTCCGAACTCAGGCCAAATTTTGCATGTTTTTGGCCCCTGAAATTTTTTGGGGGAGGGCCCCTAAAATTTTGTACCGGCATTATAAACTTTGGCCTAGTATTGACTACCGTGCAAAATTTCGCGCCAATCAGCCGACGCATCTCAGAGATCCTATGATAGAAATTAAAAAAATTTCTGCAGTAAAACTTAAGTCCTCCTGAAAACCATCGTTTCCGGGCGGACTAATTATGCAAGTCTTATCATATTTGTATGATTTCTCACAAACAAACAGTGAAAGCAATGAATATACCAAACAGTCGTATTTCGGAAAGTTGTGCTTCAGGCATTTCTGTACATAAGTCCTGAAAGTGACAACAACTGTATTACATGTTGCAACATAATTACGTTAATAACTTTTCACTTCAAAACAAATAAGCTCGAGAAATAATGTAACTTAATTACAAATGCTTATAAATTACAGATACTTGATACTGTTGAAACATGACATTGGCCAATTAGCAGTCGGCCGATTATCAGTGAGCCAATTAATGGTGCCTAACAATTGGCAACTATACAGAGTTATACAAAGCACTCACATTTTAACTCCACTTAAGTGACTAAGCAGGATTTTGGCTAACTTCCAATCATTGTTAAAGATTTTTGCACTAGTCAGTAGAACTGTGCACTATGCTATATAAGAATGCATCCTCATGCATTGCACTTTAGTGCATTACCAGTAAAATCACACAAAATCAGCTGATAACTGAAGTTGACCATAATTGGCCAATGTCAATTATGTAAACTAATGATCGGCTGATACCGAGTATTAAGCAACAATTAGAGCATCCCTAGGTAACTGTTTAGAATAGCTACACCACCTTAAACGGCTGTGTACATATATGACATTGATGTGCATCGGTAGAATGACTTTCGTTATGCATGTTTTTAGATAACATCTTGGCGAATAGTGGTAGTCACCTTTTGATGACCGATTATAAAATTTAATGCAAAAGTTAATGCTAGCGTAATAGACGTTCAACAGTTTGTTTATTTTTTTCGTATTATGTCACGCTTAAGTAACGGGAAGTACCAAAATTGGTGTGTAAATTGGCTATTTACAGGTGTCTTTATTATAAAAATTTTGTTTCTATGTCATAAGTGCGTGTGGCGGTTGACATTTGCCAGTGTCACGTCGGATCAGAATATGACCTCTGTGGCCTGTTTAGCATGCTTAGGCGATCACGTGCGCTTCGCTGGCGGTCAGTCGTGGCTGTCTAGACAAAGCGCCTTTTGTCTGTTATGGCGTGTGTTATAATGTCAAATGCGAATATTGGCAACTGTGGAGTGTTTAGTTGGATACTGCTGCATTTCTATAATTTGTCTAATAGTATGGCGTGCATTACGATGTCGTTCTAGCCGACTGCTGATGTAAATAATGCAGTGCCCTTTGTCATTTGGCTGCATAAGGTAGGCCTGCAATTGTTTCGGTTAAAGTTTGTTGTTTTTTCTTTTAATGTTGCTTCAGAAGTGACTGAAATGGGTAAAATTATTGTTGTTTGGCCGAAGTACTTAGGAATGGTAGCACTAAATACCGAAAACTACAGAAAACTGCTGGAAACAACCGAAAACAACCAACTTGTCTTCAGTAGTTTTTAGTTACTGCCAAAGGCCAAAACTACCGAAAACGTTTTCGGTAGTTATCGGTATTTAATGCCACCCATCAAAATATCAATCATAAACAGACTTGAAACCTTCAAAATTTTCTACAGTTAACCATATACGTAATGACGTTTATTCTAGGCAGTAAACAAATATTATGCAAACACATAAACTGACATGGGGGCGGTAGTCAACTGAAGACGTCGGGAATCTCTCCGGCTCGACGGACAGAACGGAATGTCTTCGCCCGACGCAGGAACAATCGCAGCACCGACATATTACCAACCGGCGCCGCCATCGGCCCTCCTGACCGACGCGCTGCTTCTTTTTTGACACGTTGGTACCAATTTTGAGGCAGTATTGCGCAGAAAACGGCAATCTTTACCCCTTATCAACATTAATAAATCAAAAAAACCGAGCGATAATTAGGGTTCCGCAATACGCATCGTCACATACGTCTTCGCGCACGTTATCTACGGGTTAGTTTCCGAGCAGACTCGGGTACAGCCTCGGGTACAGTCAACCACAGAGAAGTACCCCCGTCTGGATTTCGTCCAAAGCAACTTCCACCGCCTGTCCTTGATCCAAAGTCAACGCACGTAACGTTCGCAGCGACCGCAGTTAAACGCAAGAAAAGTTCGCAACAAGCGCAGCTGACGTAGCAGCCAAACGCAAGAATAAAAGCAGTCGTTGCGTCTGTTGCGTCCATTGCATGCGGGCTGTGTACGTTGCTTTGGACCCGCTCGGGGACTGTAGCCTGGTCAAAACGCCAAATGCCAAATGTTAAATTAATTACAACAGAGTGAACACACACCGTTTCCGTTTTTGGCCGACTATTGAGTCGAGTCTAGGAAAATAGAAGCACTACTTTCCCCGATCGATTTTCTGGTACAATGCGTTCAGTGGCGTCATTTCACTAAATCCTTGGGGGGTCCACACTCTCCCCTTTCCTTTCCCCCTCTCTCCCCTTCTTTCCTCCTC
>Ga0209367_1001453_pt1 | contig 29164 bp, 18 predicted proteins | sample WorMetLIZISLAND2_FD_187412 | JGI IMG/M metagenome (GOLD analysis project Ga0209367, IMG submission 187412) | Marine gutless worms symbiont microbial communities from Max Planck institute for Marine Microbiology, Germany - Olavius geniculatus... ...
AAGAACCTGAAAAAAACATTGTGCAATCACTCTAAATATCATAAACACGTGCTAAATTGAGCTAACAGTCTTATTTATTTTTACTATTTTATTTACAATGTGCTTACAATGCCCTATATACTGCAACACATTGAGTGCAATGCATAACATGGTGCTTGTCATGCAAGACAGTAAGTCTCTAATGTTGCAACTAACAGCTGTCTCTACACACAGATAGTTCACACAAAATTAAAGAATATACACACACTTAGTTACTATCGTAGAAAACTAAACTTACTTACCAAACAAAATAACACTAAAATCAATATATGCTAAATTGCGTTTGAAAGGGATTTCGAACAGACATTAACGGTCGAATCTTATTGTATACAGCGATAGAAGAGATTGTTCAAATAATCTGCCACAGTTTTATATGCCGATACAGCGACCATGCACAACATATGTCATAGCAGCGCCACAAGCGAATATACCTTCAATAAGAAGCTGATCGAAGTTAACGTGACGCCGCTCAATGTTGAGTTGACGAAGACTTGACTCCGCCTCGCCCGGCTTAAGCTCAGGACACGACAGATACAACAGCATTCGACTCGCCGACCCCGCACCTACGTTACCAATTACACACGCAAGCACCAATGTAATCTGGCAATAGACGAAATCGCTTTCTTTCAAATGACAGCAGCAAGTTGCAATTGTACGTTTTGATTCCGGGGTTCGACCCCAAATTAGAGATGACCATGGGAATGAAATTCCCAATAAGAATGGGAATCCCATGAGAATGGGAATTGATGACAAAATTGTGAATGGAAATACGGAATGGGAATGGGAATGGGAAACAACCTGCATGGAAATGGGAATGGCAATTATTCCCATGGGAATAAATTCCCATCGGCAGATTCCGTGTCTGGCTTATGTTCTGGCTAAGAAAAAAGATACTGTTTTTCATCAAAGTCAAATACAATTCAGCATATATTTATTTTCTGTAGTTTGTGATGTTCAGTAATGATGACTGTCGTGACAAGTTTTTAGATTCAACAATAGCAGAGCACACTCGGCACAGTATGATATTGTGTGTTAGGCTCGAGTATTTGATAGACCAAAAAGTGTTTATGCCACAACGATGAAACGATTGTTTGGGAATGGGAATGGAAAGGAATAAGAATTGACTGCATGGGAATGGGAGGGAATGGAAATGTAAACAGCCATTCCCGGTCATCTCTACCCTAAATCTCCTCTTTTCGTTGGGGTCAGAGACCCCATCTAAAACAACGTGTTACTGTACTTCGCAAGTGTACCTGCCAGGCTGTCAACCGGACGGTTTAAGCAAATTGCACGACTGTAACAAACCATGGACGACAGACCAAGCAGCGGAGAGATGTGTAGCTATAGGCGAAATCGCCTGCATTAAAACGATTCCGTTTAAAAAACTAAAGATGATTTTCTAAACGTCAAACCGCCGAAAATAGTACTGCATTATATTGAATATAGGCCTATTCATTCTGTCATCATTCATCATATCATTATCAGATATTGGTTTAATGAATGGTTGGCAAGAACACGGTAGTATAAAGGATCTTTTTTTGCAATTAAAGGGTGCAGCTGGTAAACCCGAAATAATGCCCTTACGTCTAAGGTGATCACAAACAATAGTTTGTAGTTTTTACACGTGCAGGTAATATGACTATGACATCGACTGACTCACCTGAGATGAGACTGTTAGTACAGGTAGGCGTGTCAGTACGCAGGTACTGCGCCTTGACCGGCAGCTGATAGCGACTCATCAGCGGACGCGTGCTGCTGCTGCACACAACGTGTGAGAATACAATACAATATTACTTTATTATAAAACACAGTCCTGAGGAAAGATTTGAAATATCCGAGTGTTATTTCGTTTGAACATTAAATTGTGTCATGAATACTTTGAGATCAAACAAGAAGGTTTGAATATTCGGTGTTTGACTGTCAGAGCCAACAAAGCTACGGCATTGCAGGCTGCGTGTAGAAAAATATATTGATTTATTCACCTATCTATGTGATTTCGTGACGTAACGTTTAGGACGTTAATTGAACTTAAGATCGAAAGGGCGGGTAACGTTGTATACGCTATCTCTGTATATAACCAATACCAACGTCCATTTAGAGTTCCATCCATCCGAAGTAAGTAAATCGAGCACCAGTTTCTCTGGCTGAAGTTAAGGCAGGGCGCGTTCACCTGCGTCGGGTGATTCCGTATGGCAGATGAGGCTCTGTCGCTCTGAGATAAACTTCCATAAAACGCAGTACACGCCCTTAAGCCCTTTATCTGTCTATCTATTCACTGAACTCAAAGGCTTGTGCTGAAAGGTAGGCCTATAGATGGTATATACCTGGTGATGGTAAGGGTTTGTCGGGCGTGTGAGGACCAGCGACAGTACCCGACGGCGAGACCACCGACCAGAACCAGCAGGCACGCGCCGCCAATGCCGACATAGAACGTGTTCGCTAACAACACACTGACCAGACTGCGCTCTGCTGCAGACACGCACACAACAAGCACAGATGTATGCGGCCGTCCGCCCGGTTGCTGAGGGTTTTAGGTGTTGCACACTCGAAAACAAACACGTACGTCAAACGATACACTATTTTCATAAATTAGTCTAAAAATTTAAACGTACAAACTAAAAATTAACACAACTGTCGTGAGAAAACTTGGAACCAATTTTGGGATTTCCTACGCTTTTTCGACTAAGGAGAAACAGTCAGCCAAAGAGACGGACAGACGGACGAGAAGTTGCATATTGCGGCCTATATACAGAACGGACGCATGATCATTTATTTGCAAACACGACTAATTCTGATGTTATCTGCTATTTTTATCAGCACGTTATTTTGTTTAATAAGACTCTAAAAGCTTTCCCGAGCTTTTTGCGTTGATTGGACTTATTCTTCAGCGCCTCTTTTTGTGAGTTTTACGATTCGATTACGATCCGCAGATTAAACTGGCTGTTTGCTACGATTTGACGCTGTCCATTATTGTCGGATTGTAGCGTCATCAAGAAATAGTAAACACGATCACAAAAGTAAGAAAAAAGTATAAATGTTAGCTAATGATCTTTATGTCATAAATGATAAAGCGTGTAATAATCGAGCCACTCCCGTGTACACAAGACTGCATATCAAGAAAATCGGCATATTATATTACGCAAATCGTGTTTTAGCACCGAATGAACCCGTTACCTGACAGACTGGTGGTCGGTAACTTTGTTGGTGATCCAGTTTTTTCGTCTCGATTTCTGTCCATGATTTTATCTGCGTGGTCAACAATGACTACTAAAATAAACGCGTACGCCATATATCTGATGTTTTAAGTATATGTAATATAATATACAGGGTGGTCCAAAAAACTGCACAAAGTTAATGACACCATAATTTTGCAACCGTATGTCATAGAGTCATGTGGTTTTCAGCAAAATGTTCCAGAAGAAATTTCTTACGTGACTAAAGTCAATATTTGAATACAGCAGTTAAATATTCTTTGTTATTGCCGCTGGAAATTGAACTGTGCAAAAAAGTATTACCCTCGACACTGCAGTCCATTAAAAAACATGCCAGATTTATTTTTTGAATAGCTCCGTGAAACATTGGCCGATTTTAATAAATTTTGGCAGGCAATATTAGAAATAAACTTGACGCATGTACTTTTAGTTTTGGCCACCTCGCTCTAAGGTTGTCGCTACACTACCTTGTGAAATGCAGAAGTCGTAGTTCGACCATTGACAACAATGAATTCATACTGGGTAGTGCATGCGTCAGCTCAGAAAATTACTGAAACCACAAAATCACTGAAAATCTGTTGCTTCGTCTTTATTTTAAAAGTGTACTGGTAAGTCGACAAACTGAAATGATACATCAACAGCAAGTGGGCCGCTTGAGTCATGCAGTTACTGAACGTGCTGTTGGCAAATGGTGTCAATGTCCACCTCTTGCGTTTGTGCTGCAGGAGGACATTTTGAGCACATGCTAAAATGAAAATGATGTGATGTGACACGCGTGACTTTTTGAGTGATAATAATTATTGTCAATTGCGTTTGTCGCTATTCAGTTAATAATTTCTGAGGCGATGCATACGCTATCCGGTAGGAATTCATTGTTGTCAATGGTCAAACTATGACTTCTGCATTTCACAAGGTAGTGTAGCGACAACCTTAAAGCAAGGTGGCCAAAACTAAAGGCACATGCGTCAAGTTTCTTTCTAATATTGCCTGCCAAATTTTATTAAAATCGGCCAATGTTTCACGGAGCTATTCAAAAAATAAAACTGGCATGTTTTTTATGGACCACAGTGTCGAGGGTAATACTTTTTTGCACAGTTCAATTTCCAGCGCCAATAACAAAGAATATTTAACTGCTGTATTCAAATATTAACTTTATTCACGTAAGAAATTTCTTTTGGAACATTTTGCTGAAAACCACATGACTCTATGACGTACGGTTGCAAAATTATGGTGTCATTAACTTTGTGCAGTTTTTTTGGACCACCCTGTATTTTGTAAATGGCCTGCAGCACAACTGATAATTATATAAGAAAATATATTAGTTTCGCCGTTCTAGGATTTGTCTTTAAAACTATGCGAATAAGAATAGAGGCCTAAAATTGTTACAGGGTTAGTGACGCGTAGGTCGCCGAACTGTGAGACAACGATGCTAACTGGGTCTTACGTTCTCGTCACGCAATTAGTACAATCTTCCTTTAATTCTGCATTGCTATTATTGAACATCCGAACAAAAAATTGCTCCAGTGCGTCTCAGTTAAGAGGGCTTAAACTTGAAAAAAGAGGAAAAGGTGCGAGAGTTAAAATGGGAACGGAGCCGATTCCGGCAAGGCATTCAGCCCGCAGGTGACGTAGTCACGTACCGCTGGTAGGCTGCCATTACTTTACGCTAGGCCCGCAGTGACGCAGCACGCAGCACGCAGTGGGAAATTTGTCGCATCTGGAAAATTCTTCCCACCTCCATATTGTCATAATGTAACTAACGCTAACCCCAACCCCAACCCTAACCCGTACTGCTGCGTGTGGGAATAATTTTCCGGTGCGACGAATTTTCTACTACACCGGTACCAAATTATACTGCTTGGTGACAGAGGCACGTTCTTTGAACAACTTATTTAGTGTCGTCACATGGCAGTGAACCGGCCAGGAGTGGAACCCGCGACCTCTTGATTGCAAGTCCGACGCCCGAAGCACTGCGCCACAAAATTAAATACATTTTAACTTCCGACTGCGTTCAGCAGCGAGAACGAGATGGCGTCGTACCGAGAGCGGAATCTCTGAGACAAGTTTTCTTGCGCCTGATGTCGAGGCTGGTGAAGTTGATGGGTGAAAAGATGCTGACGTTTAGCTGCATCCGAACATCGACCTCCGAGCTCGACTTACCACTGCACTTCATTCTCATGTTAAATACTGAACGCCAGACACACACACACACACACACACACACACACACGGCACAAGCGAAGTCGGAAATGGAACTCCTCCACACACATTACAACGGCAGTCTATTAAGTTATCACTTTATGAGGCACTGCAAATTTACGTGACGTACATTTAAAAATCTTAATCCGATATACAATTAATTTGAAAACAGTTTATATTAACTGGAAATAAACGTGTGTTACGTATCTTTTTATCCCTCATAAAAATACTGACACGCATGAAAAGAAAACACAATGAAAAATCCAATAATAAAAACCACGTGATGGACAACTTTATTTGCTATAAATAATAATCATTAAAAATATTTGTCAAATATGTGTATAAGCCTTCTGGAAACATTATCAGCAAATCATGGCTTGTCTGCCTTCTTTATTTCGCATATGAAATAATTTTTCTTCGATTAAAAAACGACAAAAAATGGTCAGCTACTTCTTGTTGTCTGTATACTGGCTCACTTTTCATTGCGCTTGCGACCATTATTCTACGCAAAACAATTTTCGGACGACAAGAGTAGACGGTAAGAAAAGTTATCTTACAAGAGCGTTTGGATGGTACGATGCCTTCTTTGCTGATGCTAAGAATTGGCGGCACGAGAGCGGCAGGACTGGATACGTTCACCGACACGCTGTAGTACATCTGCATAATTATATAACGTTCACATGCAAAATAGTCAACGTACCGTAAAGGCCTAGTAAACAGTAAATGTAAGGTCCTGTACTTAATATAGTGCTGCATTACATACGCCAGACTCATGCCTATAAACGCTTCACAATCTCGGAAGTGGCAGCTGATTGGCATGAGCTAATCATATCGCAGCGCACTATGCGGCCATCCATTGCCCGCACCAGCGAACAGCTTTACCCAAGATGCAGCATGCAGACAACCACCGCATAAAATCAGTGACTTTGATTAAAACCATAATATGAAGCTAATCTGGATTCGATAAATATAAGGTTTATCGTTCATTTTCCAGAACTAAATTTTGGCTTTGGTGGTCACTTCCCGCACTTTCGTCCAATTATGCGGATCATGTTAACTAACAACAAGAAGCCCAGCTGTAGCTAAAATAGCCGACTGAACTCATTGTCAATTACCTTGAAGGTCATCCAAAGTCAATGATTTTCATCTCATCTGAAAAGGCGTATTCTATTAGTAAGTAATAGTAACCTTGGCCCTATCTCGCACCGTTTCCGAGATACGGCCACTTACAACTTAAAACTTTTCACTAAAAATTACTGCCAAAACGCTGCAGATGGAGATATGGCTACTACTGACAGCCTGTAGAAAGTCGCCAGCGCCCTATCCTACGATACCATCGCCGACCTTTTACGTCTTACCGTTTAACCACAATACATCCGTGACAGACGGACGGACGGAGGGACAGACGACAACTCATACCAATAGATCCACAGTTACTTAAGTCTCTCTCTCTCTTGCTCCAAGGGCTCAGTGCCCGTTGGTGTCCATGACATATTTCAAGAAATGTGTCCATTTCGTCCTGTCCATCGCCAATCTGTAGAGAGTGCCGATATCCTTGTCGCACCAGTCCACTAGGTCGTCTGTCCATCTTTTTTCGGTCTTCCTCTTTTGTTCTTGCCATCAATTGTGCCGAAAACAACGTGTTTAATCAGCCTGTCATCTGGCATCCGGCATATGTGGCCAAAGAAGTTCAGTTTCCTCTCCATCATTCTCTGCACGATGTTAACACATGGCTTGAACTACTGTTCAGCTTGTGATTCTAAACACACTGACATTTTACAAGGTAGTGTAGCAATACACTTGAGGTGTGGTGGGATCTGTAGTGATAGTCTTATTACCAGCTGTTTCCTGATTTTGACAATAAAAAGATTTTGATAATCGGCTAATATTTGGTGAAATTATAAGGTGTACGAAAAATGGTGCCATTTTTTGGTTCACCCTGTAGATGATTTCTTCAACCTTCATGATCATGATGCCTGACGAGAAGAGAGGAGCTGCTGGGCTACCACCACAACAACAACGTACATATAGCCAACGCATCATAAACTACGGCCTGGTAGCCATTTACAAATATTACTGTAATTTATGCACTAATCTACAGCATTACCGGCATAACGTGGCGGAGATTTTGCCAGTTAAAATAGATCTCGTCGACGTTTGGCTTCAGCGGCAAATTGAACGTGAGTGCGTAGTCATTGATGATGCCATCTTTGACGTAATACAGTTCACCTGGAATACCTATACAGGTGTGCAATAATGTCATTAGCGATCGATTAACTTAATCGTTCATTTTTTCGGTAGCATATTTCTATACGCTCGTCTGCTGTACTGTTTTCCAAAGTGTGCAATGCACACGCGTAAAATATTTAATCGCGATGATGATGATGATGATAGCCGTTGTGATGTATCAGTAGTGCGGCATGTTGCGTCGGCTTCCATTACGCATATTGCACAATAATATCATTAATGCAAAACATCAACCGGTGCTTTGCTTCATATTGCCGACAGCTGCCACCCACATAATTTTTGCTAGGTTAATCTCTAGAGTCTAGCCAACCCCGGCCTCAAACATAGCTAAATTAATAATCGATAACTGAGTACATAATTATGATACTGTACTATTTATCATACGCGTAAAATACGCATGTGTGCCTAATTTTAAGTGCACATATTTTGGCACTTTTTAAAGTTTTTATAACGAACGAACGTAAAGTGTAAGAGCACGTTCATAACGTATTTTAAGAAGTGGTGTCTTTTTAATAAAATTACATTTTGAATATATTACTAACTTTTTTATTCAACCATTTGTACCGTATATTTTATTTTAACCTGAGCGTACGTCTATTGCAGCATGATTTGCTAAACTAGCATCATGTTGTTATGATACGTTTAAATTGTATCATCTGTCTTTAGTAAATGTATGATTGATATCGATTATTTTCTGTTGTGTTTGTTAACTATATGCAGCTTGTTCGTAGGTTTAAAACCAGGAAAAACCAAGAACGGTTGTTTAGAAGATCGTGTGCAGGCCTATCGTCGACGTCGTCAGAAGCAGAAAAATCGCAGGACTGCTGAAACAAAAACGTTCAATTGAGAGAAAATCATCAGTCTGCTACGGCACATCACTCTGCTGGAAGTACCGTATATCACATCCCAGGAACCCGCCCAACTGCTGCAACCGCCGCCGCCGCATCCTTGATGACGTCATAGCGAGATAATCCCAGCGATTATCGCCCACATCAGACGAAGCACCCGGGTCGCGGCTGTGTGAGAACGCGAGTATGCGGTGTAATCTTATGCACCGGCCGGGATTAGCAGTGACGGCTCGGTTTCAAACGTTTTAATTTTAAATAAAAAATAAAGAAATATTTCGGCCCAGTGACGACACATGCGTCCGTCAGCCGAGAATGAACCCGAACTGTAATAAGAGACTGTTTTAGCAATGAAGTTGACAACTGCTGCAATTTTTAAATCCATAATTTCTTTGTCAGTCGCATATTTTCAGCACAATTAAAAAACAACAATGAATTTTGAAAAACCAGCCGTAAATGTAACCACATCAGCTTGGAGTGTGCGGTGTTATAATGAAAACCCCACAATGTCACAGCCCGAGGCTCTAGATGCGTGTCACAGACTCACCATTTGTCACTTTGTTGCGTCATCAGAGACAGGAGACAACTTCTTCTCGACCCGCAGCCGAAGACCGGGCTCGGCTCAACTAACCCGCCACCACATCAGGAATTGTCCCTGAGGAAACTTATCGCTGCTATCGTGGCGGGCAACGGGTCGATTGACGAGTCGATCTCTGACTGAACGCTATGAGTAATTCTACCGTTCAAGTTGACCGGGCGTGTCGTTGTCTATCATTCCGTGATACCCGTATAGTTGTGAGCCTACATGTTGGCTCTTTCATTTATAGTCCGAGTCGTGGATTACATTGTACAATGCAAAACATTCTACGAAACTTTTATGTTTTTAGTTTTATGTGACTCCGTGTTCGTTTATTCGAACAACTGAAGCGGTAATCTGTCAGTGACACCTTCAACGTAGGCCTATGTACAAAGCGAAAGATTGTGGAAAAAAAAGAAAAAAAAATGTATAACATTAAACAATAACTGCATAATTTTTTTTCTTCTTATTATTTTTACGGTTATCATGGCAGTAACAGATGACATGTGCATAGGACGTCAGTAAGCTACTTACTATAGGAGCTGTGTCAAGAACCTGGATAGCGTTACTCGATGTGGCCGTATATACCGGTAGCCGATATGGAAACCATTACTCGGCTGTCTGGCGCACATCTTCGTACTATTTCGATCATGTAACGCAGTCGAACGTGTATGGGAAATCGAACGCAGAGCGCTGCGGTGCTACATCACTGATGACAGAGCCCGGCAAATAATAACGCTGACTTCGCGGCTACAGCGGCTGCATAGACGTGGCTGACTGGCGGGATGCGGTTGGGGATGCACGGCGTCAACAAATAAGTGCGAAATCTAAACGTTGCTGTCTTTCTTGAGTTATCAGATAAAAACAGCTTCTCCGAAATTATCAACATGACTGGCGATTCAGTATTCAGCTACTCTGTCACTGCCTGAGACGCTTATGAACATCTTTATTCACAACACGAGGCCGAGAAAAAAAAACATAAAAATTAGAAAAACAAAATGGTGTAGAAAAACCAAAATTCATAAATCGGAAAATCCGGTGTGTCAGTTTTCAGTTCAGAAGCGCAAAGGTCAAAGTAGTAGGTTTAGCCTAACGTAGCGCTAGTCTAAACGGACGGCCGCATAATATGTCGGCACCGGGCCGTGACTGTTTATCTTCGTCTTCCGTACAGGATCGACCAAAGTCTGGTGAAACCCCCTTCATTGGATTTTAAGATATCGCGCTAACAAACTTTTCGGGGCTAACTAAAACACGCACTTGCGGACGAACATCCCAAAAACTTAGGCCCTAAAATACTGCAGAAATAAAAATATGCTGTGATGAGTTACAATTAAAGGAAAAGCGATAGTATGATACTACCGCTGATACCTATGATACTACTGAACACATTAACGATATGCGTTAGGCCTATATAAATTCACATTTTACTTACTTACTTACATAGTACCAAAATTTGAAAAGCTTCAAATTTTTTAGAGTTTCGTTATATCTAGTGACAATTGTCTTGCCGAGTTAGGCTTAGTTTCATTGTTCAGTTTTCACGGGTACTTTTCAGTCCAACCTCACAGTGGAGTCCAGCCTTCTAATTTACGGTTCTGTTGTCATGCCGTTCTTGGGCAAACAGCCTAAACGACGATGACGATAATAATAATAATAATAATAATACCGCGTTCTGCGTTATTTTTGCTAAGGGTACACAACCCGTAAATCTCTGGGACAGAGCGAGTTGGTCGGTTATCGATCACGAACCAATCGGATCAGCAAATGATCGACGTCAAATTCGTCGTCCGGCGCCTGCTAACTGTCTTGCGTGACTGATAAGCTGAATTCTATTTGCACCGCGTGTCAACCGCCGCACATATAGGCAGCCCTACGCTATACGCTACAGCAACACCGTCAGTCAGCCGCTGTATATACAGGGTGGGCCATAAAAAACGTGGCACTTTATTTTTGTCCATACCTTCGCCAATGACCGATTTTAAAAATTCTTTTACAGACACACTTTGCACCTAAAGTACAGGGAAGAAAAAAACTGTAGAAAATAAATAAGCATTTGCTTGTCCAGATATTCGGTCGTTTGTGAATGTCCATAAAAACTCGTTTATGCGTTTGATATTGTGTTTGCAACAATGTGATTATTATATATCCCGTCACACCATAAATGCGTCTCTACACTACCTTGTGAAATATGAATGAAATATGCATGTATAACAATAATAACAAACAAACATTTTGGTAAAATTGAAAAGAAACACTTCAGATCAACATTGCAGTTAATGATCTGTATAACACTAGACTGTGTGGGTCTAACACTAAGGGTACACAACCCGTACATCTCTGGGACAGAGCGAGTTGGTCGGTTATCGATCACGAACCAATCGGATCAGCAAATGATCGACGTCAAATTCGTCGTCCGGCGCCTGCTAACTGTCTTGCGTGACTGATAAGCTGAATTCTTGCTGTTTTTTTATTGACTTAAATGTTTGTTATTATCGTTAAATTTCCTTACATCTATGTTTCACAAGATAGTGTAAAGACGCATTTACGACGTGGTGGGATATATAATAATTACGTTATTACAAATTGTTCACCGAGTGTGCCAGTGAAAAAAAGATTAAAATCGGTGAATAATTGGTGAAGATAGAGACAAAAGTAAAGTGCTACGTTTTGTGTGGCCCACGGTGTAGTAACGCTGTCGGGCGTTGGTTCCCTGAACAATCAGTCATCTACGCTCTTCTGGTTTCTGCAACGAGCGCCATACATACTCGGATGTGAAGCGACGTCGCTGGATATCAAAAAAACGCTATTTTCCTGTCGATTTTCTTCCCTGTCGTGTAGTATGGGCACCGAACAAAACAGAATGACAGTCAGTCTAAATTGTTCTCACTGCATCTACTATCACATGCGTCACGAGTGGTGATCTGCAAGGTGGACCAAAAACGACTGCACGTTGATTTACGATTTATAACTTCAGAACCAGAACCAAATTTGGCATCTCACTGCTCTCTGCCAAATTAGTTGCCGCTGTATCAATATTTCTAAAATTACAAGTTGTAAAACAAAGTGGTCCTGCTTTTGTCCTTACACGGTAGGCCGACGATAATCAAGTGCAACAAATCTGCACGAATTAGCATTTGTTCGACTTATTATAACTAGTTCTCGGTGGTCGGCCACCTGGCAGGTGACCAGGTGGGTGGCCGATCGTTGTAACGCGACCTGGATTAAGATAATACGATTGAGCAAAGCGAAAGCAACGAAGACACCAAATTGTGTGCACGCGCACGCATCTCGATAGAACGCAGAGGCCGAACTGACACCCAGCCGAAAGGGGCCGATCCGTCCGCTGGCCGGACCGATCCCCATCGATGCAGTGGCCGGGCATTACCGGAATTGTCGGGAGACGCCCGATAGCACAGAACGACGTTATCCGGGATCTGTGGAGCGAATGAGTCTGACGTGCCTTGAGAACACGCCTCTTCCATGCCGCCCCCACTCAGACCTTCAACATCTGTGCCGTTCTATTTCATCCCGTGACGTCTTAGATTCTGGCTCGACACTGTCAAAACCGATGTTGCATAAGAACTTAAAACACGATGTCTTCGTTTTTTGAAGCTAAAAGGGTTTTATAGCTCAACATGTGAGCCCATCACAAAGACGTACACGGAACGCTGTTAGCTCAGTGGTTAATTCGCTGTGAAGTCTTAAGACAGCAACATTACTTTGTAGGGACTAGGCCTAACACTAAAATGAAAACAGCATAAAATATGACTCAAAGTACAGGGAACAAAAAACGTAGAAAATAAATAAGCATCTGCTTGTCGATCGTTTGTGAACGTCAATAAGAAAATTCGTATGGGTTTGATATTGTAGGCTACTCGTATAAATATTTCAGTATAATTATTTACTAGTACTGCACTGAACTCGGATTTTACACACTCGCTCAGCATTCTCGATTCTGTGACATTCATCATGTTTGTATTGTCACGGGCTTCGATCGTGCTGCTGAATAAGAATCGACAGAAAGAGAATGCATATGACGCTGCGGCAAACCGCGCGATGCGTGTGTTTTATTATAGCGCGAAGCCTGGCCAACTGACTGGCGCACACCGGATACAACGGAAATTGGCGTCGGGGCCTTTTTTCGTGGTGACTGGTCGCTGGCGACGTGAAAATTACAAAGTGTCGGTCGGCGTAGCTGAATGATTAACTACCGCGCAGAAGGCATAGCTGCTTCTGTTGACAGCGAAAAACTGAACACACGGTGAGCGTGAGACAATGGGCTCGGTCATGCGATGACACCGGCCGGCGCTGCAGTAAATAAGCCCGGTCACGTGACAGACACAGACAGGTGCTCGCCGTATTAATGGACCAACCAATACGCCGGCCGGCACCGTGGGACAACAGCTTGAGTCGTGTTTTAATGGTCGTAATCGACTTAAGTTTGTCTTCCTGAAAGCTTTCGCGATCTGTTCCGGGTCCGCTGTAACGCTGTAACGACAATCGACCATAGGAAATACTATTTGAGATTAAAAAAATCTCAGATTTAGGCTAAGTCGGAATAAAATTTGAATAGTACAAAATACCGCGGTATGTTTATTTTTTGTCCATTTTCATATAATAGGCTATTTGTGCGATTATCATTGTTCATTAAAGACACATTACTTACTACTTAGTTACCTGAAAAGCGAGCTATTTCAGTGAGTCAAGAAGGGGTCTCTTAAAAATGCAGGACTGGAAAATGACGGACCGAAGAAATCACGGGGGTAGAAAATGCAAGACTGGAAAGCGCAGTCATACTGTGCTGTCTAACGTGTTACCGGCAACGCATTTGTAGCAGTAGACGTCTTCAAAACAGTATTAAACCAAGTCTTTAATTTTCCAGTCTTGCATTTTCCGATCCTGCATTTTCAGCGTCCTCTCAGGAAGTACCTGTAATCGTCAGCGTGGTCTGACTTTTTGCTGAACGGCCATCAAGCCTATACCTTGATTGCACGTACGTAGTCTTGGTTTATTATACGTCACCGGTTCAAAGTATCAAAGTGTAGTGCATCGACGATAAAATGTTAATCATGCAGATAAAAATCAGAATCGAAAAGCACGCTCGAACGCTGTAGCAATATGATCAGATTTTACGAATAAATTGTAGAGTTTACTTTCTATTGACCTGATATGCGGACGTTAACGCGATTTTGTTATTAGCAAGTAAAGAAATAAAACAATGACAAGTAACACGGGTTATTCCCGTAGTAGTAGTTATGACACCGTAGCCAAATATCATGTTTGCGAAATAGAATACGGCTCACGCACTGACGTAGCCATCAGTGGCGGTTTTAGCCTTGAGCCGGGGGTGCTTTAGCACCCCCCAGGTTTAGGCTCAGCACCTCCAACTTAATGAGCATAAAGGTCATCCTGTCCAGTAAGGTTCTGAGTGCCGTGGGTGGAGGACAACACCCCCAGAGTTTTGGAACTAGAACTGGCACCGTAGTCATAGGGGGCACTGGGGGCAGGTGCCCCCTCCCCTTAAAAGCCTAATCAGTTGTTCAAAACAATGCAAAAAGTGCACCGAAACGCTCCAATTTAGCTAAATAAAATCGAAAAGTTTTCTGTGGAGGGGCACAGGCCCCTGTCCAGACCCTTCTCCTGGTGAAGAGAGAGACCCCTCCCCACACCCCACACTTCAAGACTTAGTGCCCCTACATTCAAATCTTGGCTACGCCAGTGGGCTCCCGTGAGCAGCCTTTTGGTTAATCATAGGCTAAACAGTTCGAATTTTAAAAATCCGCTTTTAAGTGATGCAAAGGTCAGCTTAGGCCTATTAACAGCTACAGAGTTACGACAGTTTTCGACTGAAGGACCGATATCGTAGAGCAGATTTTCTTTGTGTTATGCCTAATTATGAAAGCGAACTCAAATATACACGAGTCGTCAATCGGTAACTCGTGCTACGTCGATAACTGTGCCAGAAGAAGCGATTTTTCAACTAGGCGAGGTGACGACAGTCGGGTGACAGCAACTGTCACGACGACCCCTGACCAGGCCGGACTATCATGCTAACCCTCCTCCTTTACTGCTCATCCCTCCTCGCCGCCCTCCTTTCTCCTCTCGTCCTGCTGTCATGACGCCTTCTAGGCAGCCGATCTGGTACTGTTTGCAAACCGATCGTCCCGGGGTCACAACCTCCGCTCTAATGAAGGGATTAATTAATTCTCTCGCCAGCAGCAGCAGCAGCAGTCGGACCAGCGCAAACTTTGTCCGCAGCAGCTGGCCAGTAATGGACAAAGGATTTCTGATGTTGGTGCTGCATGGAAAGCGCCGTGGAATAATGACGTCACGATGACGACACATGCCACGCCTCCTGTCCAACTGTTTGGCACATGATAGCCTAGTACTGGTCTAATTGTCTATGTAAATCTATGCATTGGATGTGTCAACTGCAACTTCAAATGGTCTGCATGACATTACGACAACTGTGAGATTCCACTCTGAGTGTACAAAAACGCAAAGTTTATCAGTTCTTGAAACGTTCGAAAATTACTATCAAATCAATCAAATCAACAACAATATAGTTTATGCAGGCTTGTTTATAGTCGAACGCTGCGTGACCATAGCGTATATTCTACATCTGTGTCAATTTCTCTTTTTGTTCGTTTCCCTGTTTTCGTTGCTATAAACGATATTCGAATTCGTTGTCCTGAATACTGCACTGCCCTTTCGTTCCATTTATATAGTTATTATGAACATCGTACACAAGGTACAAACAAAAGTGCAAAGCAAAAATGATGAAAAATAAAAATAAAATGAAAAAAGCAGAAAGTGCAACTAATCAACGTGCAGTCAAATTACATCGTGCACAAACTGTCAATCATCACTTTAACATCACTGACGGAGAAATTCATTAAACCATCTTAAGGTCTGACGGGCAAAATGAGACGACCCATGAATGACCACTCAGACATGTAATGATTCATAGCGTAATGTAGGCCTACAATGTAGTTATGACGCTGCTGCTGCTGCTGCAGACCAAAACGACCCAACGACCTCTCGTCTGTACGCGTGTTGAACCGCATCAGACAAGAACGCATTAGACGCAATATAGCACTGCTCCGGTCTCGTTCTTAGAGCTGCGCCGTTTGGCCGATAACAATACCACATGTTTTAAACATAATCGATTCGGTATCGAAACAGCAAGCCAGCCCAGGTTGACACAAACGCCGGCATAATATCGCCCATTTAATTTTACGAGCTGTAAAACCACTGTGCAGAGTAACGTGGTTCAATAAAAGCAAGCCGTGACAAGTTTCTGTATTGACGCAACAAATTAGCATTAGTAAAACGCTTTGCGAGACTACTTGAAAAAAACGCGGAACTACTGGAGAAGTCAAAAACAGTCTGCATAAAGTCAAAACTAGACTAGACAATTTGATCGTTACACGTGCAAACCAAATACGATTACTTAAAGAAATAGTCGAACGGCCCAGCTCTAATCTTCAGGTTGCGAAGCCTGGCGACTTCTAGGTGGGTTCGCGTACGAGGTGACGTGGAGTCAGCGAGGCATTACGTATAAGGTCGTTGCGAACACGCGGTTACGTGGCTTAATCCCCTGTCCAACAATGCCGGTGTCCCGGCCGGCGATAGCGAATGTTTTCCGTTACCATGCGAAACGACGTTCATTATACCATGCTCAGGACGTAGGGTCTGACGTTGTATACATTACACCTCGCTGAACCTTGCCTCCGCCTGTTTTTCAGGCGTACAAGACGATCGATTAGCTCGCGCCACTCTAACAGCGCACACAGACGACATTGCACAACACTTTCCCTAACCATGCACTAATCTAAGTAATCTTTTATTTAACATAGAGAAGTGCATAAGCACTGTGTGCATGAGCGATGCCACTGCGAATCTATGACACGTTTTAAGCCTATAAGTTACAGCGTTACTAGCCGTCTTTTTGGTGAATTCTTAAGGCGTGTTTAAAGCGACAGAAATGAAACAAACTGCTCTGCGGTTTTTGCTTTATTTCAGTTTTGTTCATTTCTGTCGCTTTGAACACACCACGTTAGGAAAAAGTAAAAAAAATAGTTACTGGTCAAATCTGACAGCAGTCGATAGCGCAATAGTTTAGTTAAGCTACAAAAGATTTCATTTTTGACGAAAAACTGACGAAATGACGAAAACTGTCAGTCGATCGTAACGAAATTTTACTAAATTAGCCAAGTTTGTTTTTTTGGCAGACGAAAAATGGCATTTTGGCCGCGAAAACTTTTGAAGCCTATTTATCATAACAAGCACTCAATTTCTGATGACGAAAAAATGGCAAAATTCGAGATTTCTGGCAAAATTTTTGACAAAGTTTGCACTTTCTGACAAAGGAAAAGAAAAGTGGAAGCCAAAAGGTACGAAACTGTTTTTGCAAGACTTCATAGAATAAGTTAACAGCACTTACAGTCATGCACTACTGAAAAGGCCTCATTTTCGGATGACGAAAATGTAGCAAAATATAGAATTTTTAGCAAACTTTTTGACAAAATTTGCACTTTTTACAAAAAAATGGCATTTTTGGCGGCAAAATCCTTAAGAGCCTAGCAATAGTGTTTAGTCTACTACTCCATGCGGCCTCTAGCAACGCAGTAACGCGACGTTACCATTGCTTACCGCATATGACTTTTTCTTCACTTCTTTCCGACCTCCTCTATTCAAAATGGCGTCCAGTGCTGCCAAATTACGTCGTCGTTGGGGCTTATTTTCACTCGATGCTTGCTCACTCATCGGCGGTTCTAGCCCCACCAAAATTTGGGGTGTAAGCTGTGCTCCACCCTGAACGCCGGTGGACAAGGTGGCCTTTACGCATAAGGCTTACCGGTATCACCAATAAAGCTTCTCATCGGCCAGTGTGTTATGCACACTAAACTGGAAGGGAAGGGGGGTGCTGAGCCTAAATCTGGGGAGCTGCAGCACTCCCAGCTCCATACAGTGGCAGACAAAGGCAGTGAAACAGGGAGTTGCAAAGTTGCCAACGCTTTTTGTCTGAAAAAAGCCAAAGGTAACTGCCGAACACCCTTAATAATGCCAAATTTGAGCTATTTCGCATCTGAAAAATGCCAGATGGCAACCCTGTGAGTGAAATAACACTGTGGCTCGCATCTGACGGTCCGCTAATGCATGGACGTTGTCCGGCGACCGCGGCAGCATCAAGTTCGTTTCTAAATCAATTTCCGATCGTCGGGAGTCGGGACGGCGGACAGTGGAGGATGTCCGGGCAGCATGCAGCGAGCTAGCGCGAATATCGTGTCGTGTCACGGGGTGTACGGTGGACCGGACCCGGTCAAGCGTGAAGCATTGACCATGCGTGACCATGTCCACTCGCCGCCAGTTCTAGCTCCTACCATCCGCCAACTATATACACTGGGGCTGGTTTCCCTTGAAAGTGATGATACAGACGCAGGAACGGATCACAAAAACCTCTAGAACAGCTAAAGAAGGCTATTGACAATCTTTCGGTGAATTTAACTTCTTTTCGCAAAATTTTTATAATTGATTATCAGCGTGCAAGCGCTTTCTCGCATCAAACTGTAACACAGCAGGCACGCCCATATGATGCGCAAAAAAGTTGTGTGCGCAAACGATCAAGTACATACATATACATTAAACTAAAAATTTACCTAACAACTAAGACGAAAAAGGCGATAAAAATAATAAGTCCAAGTTAACGGGGGGGAGATTAATGAGAGAAAAACTCAGTTGTTGAGTCTGGCTACGAATAGGCCTAATAAAAAGTCGAAACGAAAAACCGCGTCCGGTAAACAATATTGTAAATCCAAGACAACGTTGAGCTGTAACAGCTGTAAGTATGTTCTTAACGACACACCAGCAAACAAAAGGTCATTTTGTGCGATAAACGAAATACAAAATTACTGCGAACATCCTACGACAAAAGTATTAAAATAAAGCGATAAATGTGTGAGCAGACGGCTTGCCGCTAGTGCATTATATCCAAACACTTTCTTATGGACACGCTAATGCGTATGGCGTCACATTTCAGAAACATTGTAGGTATCTCAGTTTCACGTCAGGAAATCGATCCGGCCATTCTATTGCACAACACACAGAAACACAGAACGTTATCTGCCTTAATGCGCTAATAATGACAATATATGGGCTGACAGAAGACACAAACGGAAGCTGTCAACGGCAGCACAGAGCACTAGTGATGGTGCCATTCATTCGACACACGTTAAATGTACACACACGCACACAGACATCTGTCGGGCGGCGTTGTACCGAGAAATAGTGCATATATATCGACAAATTGATTTTCTGTCAGCTAACAAGCAACATCTCTGCGTGGGCTGTTTGTCGGTCACTGCTAAATACACTTACTGGAGCGCTGGCGTTGAATTGAAAGATCATACGAATAACAAACGATGTGCCTTTAAGATTTGGCAAAGACGATCGACGAGGCTTGACGAACATGCATGGAGCGCCAGAATAGCCTACAACAGGGTACCATAGGGCGAAGCCCCTAGCGGAATCAGGGGGCTCCCCTGAACTGAAGCAGAATTACTTTTAGCTTTTAAATATTTAATGGAAGCAGCATATTTGTCCACTTTGTGACATTTGATAACGCCACAACCAGATAGGCCTATCTGGTGTTTCGCCCGCTGAAGGAAACATCGCAGCATGTCCCTTAGATACGCCACTCAGAAACCAAAAGGCGTAGTAAAACCAAAATTGGCGTGGACATTTCTAGGACGGAATTAAGCGGTGTGCCAATCGAAAGATCAGAGATCAGGCGAACGTCGGACGATATGTCGGCGCTGGACCGTCGTCGTATTTTTTCAGTGTTTGATTCAAACTTTTCGCTGTTGTCTCAATGAGTTTGCGTAGGTGCAAAAAACTTTTTCGTCACATTTCGTCGGCTGCTGTTTCATTACGGGCGACGCAGCATGTCGCCAGTATCGTCGGATATAACAAACACTGTAGGCCTATGAATACGTGATTATGATCGGTTCACCAGAACACGCTGCTACTGCAGCAGCTACTGCTGCTGCTGCTGCTGCTGCTGCTGCACGTGACGTCATGCATTCTGATCAGCCGAGCTGTACTCCGTTTGCCCCTCTCTTTCTCTCTCTGTATATATGCCTGCCTGTCCGTGTCGGTGGCTGTGGCTGCTGTCGGTAATACAAATTGGCGTCTTTGTTCAGTGTAATCGAGCCTCTGTATTACTGCGTTAATGACGGGTGCACAGGTGCACAGAACGAGACTTTATAAGCCATCGTTTACTGCACCATCAGCACTCTGCGACTTTGGCGCTGACGTAATTAAAATAATGCTCCTACAGTCTTTTACTCTCGGCATTAAGAATCCTTTTCACTGATAGCGAGTTAGGCGTATTGTTTTTTGTGCTTTTTCAGTCTTTTCTCGTTGGGTGACTGTAGCAGGACGTCCGGATATATATGACGTTACATAAATTCAGTTGGTTTAAAAAGATGTCAGATTTTTACGAAGTGATATACCGGCCTATCCGGACATTCCGCAAACTGTTTCAGAGAGTCCATGAAAGATCTGTTATCCTGGCACAAAGTGTGAGTCACCGTTAGTTCGTTAAAAAAAGTCAAGTCGCTGGCGTCAAGTCGAAGCCGCACAAGCTATCGCCGACACGACACCGTGCACACATTCCATGTAGCAGACTGTCGAGCGGAACCAAGTGAGACCACGTGACCTGTGACCGCACTTCCGGTCGACGGCCGTTGTGACACGCCTCCGTCCGGGTGGGCGGGGCGTGTCGACTCACGACTAATTAACTAATTACAGACAAAGAGGAGCGTTACTTGCCACGACAGTCGCTCGACCGGCGAAAGAGCTGTCAGACGCACGCAAAATCGCGCTTAATCGAAAACAACAGACTCTCTGTGGGCCTAGAATACGTGCTGCGCTGCGCGCAAAAAGAACGCGTTTAATTACAGGAAAACAATCCGTCCGTGTAATGACGTTGCAGCGTGCAAAGCGAACGGTGTCTTGGCTAGATGAGTTTCGAACGAAGTAAAAATAGCTGCGGGTAATCAATCTTCTTTTGCGGATACTTCTACTGCTAAATCTACATTTATCAAACGAATAGAAAAGCTCCAGCCGCGTGTTACGCTAAAGATCGGAAGTTTGGTGTTTTTCTGCAAATATGAAACGCCCTTTAGTGACTTTTGTAAACACTCAATCATTGCGCTATTTGCCTGAAATAATAATTTTGCCGAAATCTGCCGCATTCGTTCATTCATTACATTTTGTTCATATACCTAAAATAAGCATTCCGGAGTGCAAAAAAGCTCTAGAATACGTTTGCGGTTGAGTCCCGGGGCTTTACCCAAGACCCAGCTCGGGGAGCTTACAGCGCTTCCCAGACCATTTAGCTGGATTAAAGGGGGCCTATAGCGTTCTCCCCAAAACATTACTACACTATTGGTCAAATATTGCATTTTACCAAAATTACTGGAAAAAATCGGCTGACAACAGAAGTTATGCAAGTGGGTTATGTGATGCCTAAAATCAGGCCGTGAATGTAGTAATTGAATTCAATAAAATTTACCGAGAAGTCGCCATGTTTCCGTTTCGTTCATGTAGAGATTAAAGTGCGCGTTGACTGCGCATGTGCAGAACAGCAGCACGAGGTGCACTGACCGACGAATGACGTCATCAGAACGCATTGCGGTCACGTGCTGTTTCCGGTGCAGAAAGGCTCGGCGAACGCCTGCAAATGACGACACAGACCACACACGTCGACCGACTACAACAACACAGACGATTGATCGGCAAATCATCGCTCATCGTTACTTATCATTCATTATCACCATCCATAGGCGCCGACTGCGTGTAGCCGATGGGGGCCGGAAGCATGTTGGGTGAATGATTCCGACATGCCATTTCAATACTGAAGATGCGTCTCTGATTCGTTCGCGACAAGGCGACATATAAATGCGTTTCGATTGATTGACGATTTTTTTTGCAACCGTAAAATAAGCTATTTTTACTCCTCGACCTCTGATTCAGTCGTAATGCAAATCTTTATTTTGTAGTGGCTACATGCTACATATGCATCCAAAGTTAAACGTGAAATAAAAATGTGTTATTCTACACAGTCGGGCTGACAGGCAAACGATTTATAGTATAGGTCTACATTTTGAAACTGAAACTGGACACTTTTTCTTACTTGCATGATGACGTATTTGTAATTTGCATTTTACTGGGATGGAGACGACAAGAACATAAGAAGAAAAGGAAAGACAAAAATAAAAAGTAGGGTTGGATAGGCTAAAAAAGGTCACCCCACAGTGACTTCTAATCCGACTATATGCAGTCATTATCATCATAATCATCATCGCCGTCGTCATCCACGGACAGCAGCAGCAGCAGCAGCAGCACGGTTCAAAAACGCCGACGACTCAAATTATCAGACCCGATGCACGATAATATTCTGTGCACCGGCAGGCCTATGCCTATATACTAGGCGAGGGATTTATGTGAAACCTCAGGCTGTTTTATAGCGTTTAAATTTCCGCGCATACAAGCCGTTGGAATTTTCACTGCTGTCCACTAGGCACCGTTCGCCAAAGCATTCGCACGGTTTTCTACAAAGGCCTAGGCCTATAATCACAACCAGTTCTGATTTTGTCGATATTTTGCCGGAAATTTTTCAGTTTGCTGCGGTTTTATTTACTACTTAGCAAAATTATCTCAGACAGCTCACGAAGCTTTAGTTAATATTGTTAATAATTTTTTTACAGAATTTTATTGTCATGGGCTTATCATATAACTTTTTAAACAAAATTTTTAAGATCACCGTGTTTATTAATTTTGCAAAAAAACTGCTTGGTTTTTATCGTTAATTATGTAGCGAATAGTTTGCGTAAAATCAGTTATTTCACTACTTACTTTGTCCTGCTAACTACCACCACTGGGCTACCCGAATGGCTGCAAAAATCAGTTGACAACAGAAAAAGTTATGCAAGTGGGTTTGGTTAAATGGTAACCCCATAAACGTAACGATTGAAAAAATGTGTTTCCGCGTTCATTTATCAAAAGCATGTCTCAGGCAGAACACACCGTCGATCACAGCCACGAAATAATAGCCTATACGTTTCATAATGGTCAGAGTTTATATAAATTCATAAACCGTGATGGATGCTAAGCTTTTGCACAGTGTTTTGCCTAGTATATATAGGCCTACATTTTTTCGTTAGATGAAAATGTTTAATTTACTGTTCTGCAAGGAAATAAGGAAACAGAGATATGCATCACATAAGGAAGGGTTAATTATCACGACCTACCTGTTTTGCGTCGCGCGCTAGTTGGTCGCTGCTGGACGACAACTCAACTGATGCGGCGGCGGCGCTACGTGAATCGGCGGCGAGTTGCGGGCAAACACACATCGTGCACAGCACTACCAGCCGCAGCTGTGTGACCGACAGGCCAGCACCAATCAGAACCGACAACGCAGCTGGCGTAGTGAGTGACGCACTTCCAGTGCGGGACAACCTAGGTTTTGGAAAAAGAGTTTTAGTTTTTACCGTCTCATATTTCCAGGGCAATGTCCGTTCTTCCGTCTGTCTGTCTGTCTGGCGTGACGTTGATGCGTTGTGACTTGTGATCACATAAGTTGGGCTACCTGAGATTTTATTACACAACTAAATTATAGCCCTGTGACGCAGCTCTTCGAATGGAAAATTTCAGCGATCTAATGCAGAAAAACATCCTCAAATTTGGGGTTAAAAGGAGGGGAGGGATAAGAAAAAATGTGCGTTTTTCAACGGATATAAGTCGCCGTATCTCACAAACAGTGAGAGAAAGTCGCAAAAGTTTTTTTTCCAAAAAACACAAAAACCATCCACCTTGGATGACCTTGAAGAATCATTACGCACTGTGTAATGCCAATTGTGCGGTATAGTGGCTAAACGGTACGTCATAAGGGGTCGGCTATATGGTACCGTTGGATACGGCAATTACGAGATATAGACTGTCAATGTTCATAAATTTATATGCAAACTCGAATGAAGGGATTCGAGATTTCTACGTCATTATTTTGTATTTTTTACATTATTGTGGTTATATTATTACAGTGTGACGTAGGCTTAAGTAGTTAAAATTCTGTTGCATTGGTCATGTGACTGATTTTTTTTATTATTTATTATTGCATATGTTTATTTTTATTTTTTAAAAATATTTTGTTGTGCTGCCAGTGATGGTGAATAAAGATTTTCAATAGTAACCATGTCTTTATTTGCAGCGGTTTGGCCGCAATTTTGAGTGCAAAGTTGCGGTTTGCCGTAGTCGCCAATGTGCGCCAAATTACCGTATCGTATAGGCCTGTCCTAGCATTGATTGTAGATTGTAGATGGTAAATTGCAGAGTTCGATATAGCAGCGTCACCATAGCGTTTATGACTGCAGCCACTCTGGGAAATCGTTTTTTTTCCGCGACCGGAAGTGAACGCGCCTGGTCTTCGGATATAGACGGTACGTTCGGCCCACCCTATCTAACGATAGCTGGTTTTTTTTTGCTGGGAAAAGTATTTAGGTTTTTACGTTTTCACGTTTTTGGATTTTGAAGGTATTTTAAGTCTGTCGGATTTAATGTATCTTACAACTACGAAGATCGTAGCATAATAACAGCTTACGAGTTACGACTTACGACAATGAACAAATAAATTTAACTTAACTGACTGTTTGTAATATCATCACTGTTTTCCGGTTGCCTTCACTCGACAATAGATGTTTTTACTGTTAAACTTTGATTTAGAATCTACTTTTGAAGAAGCTAATTTCATCTTTGAACATTGTGTTTTATTTAGTGATCATTAATCGATTAAGAGGTTGACTGACGCATTTCGTCATCAGAGAACAACAAGAAAAAGAAACTGAAGATAGCAGCTGGTTTTCGACAGGCCTTGGTCCGTACAACAGACCTATAAATTTCGGTCCGGAAAAAAATAAATAATATTAAATATTCATTGTCGTCGATTTGATGTTTGACATTGTTGTCATTAGTAACTGCGTATTCCAATTTGTTTTTTTTTTCAGTAATGAGGGGACGCTGCTGCTTTATATAATTTAAACTTTGTACATGTTTAACAATGAGTCAGCGGAATCAAAGGTTGCAAGGGTAAGTTCACACGATACGTGTGTGTTAGTGCGATACAACTTACAATAAAACGGGCACTGCAGTAGAACGTCATACAGCAGATGAGAGGGGTCTGTGCGTAAGCCTTCGACTGAAGAAGTGTTCATGGCAGTTGATTCTTGCATAAAACAGAATTCGCTTATATTTTGCCCCGGTATTACGAAATAAAGCTTTATTGAACGCCACAATTGTGTTTTCAGGTTATTGCACTACAGGCAAAAAATGTGATATTTTGTGGCTCAATGTGAAATGCTTGCAGTGCTTGATTTGCATTGTTTTGTAATACTGATATACAAACTTCATTGATTTGATCATCATTTGGATTGCAATAGCATAAACAGTTGCTATCATTTTCAACGGAAAACTTTTTTTAAATGCATAATGCTGTTATGTGTTGAAGGCATGGTCAGAAGCCTGTGTCTCCTGGCAGGACAAATGATGATGATCATGTGAAATCACCATCTAAAAATAATGCCAGGTAGACACTGATTTTTACACATTTTCTGTGCACATGTTGATTTTTTTTTTGTAAAAAGTTTACGAGTAATACAGTGATGAATACAGTGATTACAGTCGGCTCCACTTATATGCGCGTCAGTTATAAGCACACTCCGCTTATTTGCACAACGTGCATCTAGTCCAGTCTGAGTTTATGCTATGTGAATGGCAGTCAACTTTGCTTATAAGCATCAGCCATACATGTGTATGCACAATTCGGCTATAAGCACGGACTCTTTTGGTCCCAGCGCCATGACTTACTTCAGTTATAAGCAACTTGGCTGACACAGTGCATGTAAGACCACCTGTAGTCAGCCACTTAACACTCACTGGGATGCCGGTGACGAAGTCTAAACCCCAGAATTATGCCAGTAGTCAGAGCTAGTGAGCACTACACATCATGTGCGCTACAGTGCATCTCCCCACCCCAGCAGCATGCAACATCATAATGAACTTCAAACGGCAATAATGCTAGGCCATCTGTCTGTAAGAGTGACTGAGACGATGGATGGGCAGGCGGGCGGGATGCGGGTGGCACATAAACTGGCACTACTGGAGTGACCATTATCAGCTGCTACATGCTGCGTCTGATGTCCGCGAAGAAGATGAGTGAGGCAACTGTTTCCTGTGGTGTGGATGACCACCTATTGTAACCAGGGTTTTCAATAGACCTGAATTTTCAGGACGTCATGACTTCCAAGCTAAAAAATTTGGACGTCAGTGTACACAATCTGGAAGTCATGCAGTAGGCCTACAAGAAAAATCAAGCAAAAACTTAATGCAAAACTATATTACTACATATGTGTCACTAACGCATCACCAACATAGGTCGTGGTTTTTACGCGCTACAGCGTCTGTGGCACGATTGTCGTCTGTCTGTCAATCTGTCTGTCACAGATGTATAGTTGTGATTAATCAGTGCGAGATAGGGCCTAAATTGCTATTGATTACTTATAGGAAGTCACATATTGGCTTTCAAATGACATGAAAATTATTGACCTTGGATGACCTTAAAGGTCAGTAGTGCAACAGGAACTATATGGCCGTAGCACATCTTCCCTAGTGACAGCTTGGCTTTTTTGTAAAAACAAGTAACATTATTTAATTTTAGTAGCTTTATGCAAAACGAAAGTTGCAGTTTCTGTATCAGCAACTGTTCACAGAATAAATTAATATGGTTGTCGTGCCACGTCTTCATGAAATGAAGTATTCAGAAACACAACAGTCAGCGAAAATTATTGAACCAATGAATCATTGGAAAACAGATTCTGACGTCAATTTTTAGCTTATTATAGACAAATAAACGTAATAAGAAGCAAATTGATTTGGACGTCGTGACGTCCACGTCTTAATATTTGGGCGTACGGGCTGAAATTTTTGGGCGTATTTACGCCCAAACGTCCGCTGTTGAAAACTCTGATTGTAACTGCATGCTATAAATGACTGCAGTGGTCCTATAAGCTAACTATGGTTAAATGCAAGCTCCACTTACATGCAAGTCAGCTTGTGATCCCAAGGCCGTGCATATAAGCGGAGTCAACTGTAGGCCTAAAGATATGCAACAGTTTTTATGTCGGGCAATCAACTTTTCTTGTTCTCACATTTTTGCCACATTACTGTGCACTGTTGGTCAGCACCAGTCCTGGAAAAACCTAGGTTGTTTAAAGAAAATTTTTCGGTTTTTAGGTTTTTAAAAGATTTTTTCAAGTTTTATGGTTTAGTGTCCAATGAACACTATTCACAAAATTACAACCCAGGAAAAACGTCCATACACTTTTTTATGAGTGAATGACATAATGACATGTTTGATGTCATAACCCCCAAAATCATGATTTTAAACAAATTATGTTATGTAATAATTTTCACAAAAAACCAAAAAAGTACTGTTGTGGATTTTTCATTTTTAAAAAACCTGAAAAACGTCAGAAAAACTGACGTTTTTTAAACTAATTTTTCAGCCCTTGTCAGTGCTCACGAAAGTGTAACACTCTGAATCATTTTCAGCAAGAATTTGTTTTTTGTTTTAGGCGAGAGGTCACTGAGGAAGAGCGTCGTAGGGCAGAAGTCAACATGTATGCAGGTTTTCAATCAATGATAGATCGATACGAGGAACAAAGACGACAGCTGAAAAGCCGAGAGCCATGGATAGCAAATAAAAAGTCATCAGGAAACCCACCTTCAGTTATGACTGTCACTCATGTCAACCAAACAAGAGACCTTTACGTATGTTGTGATGTCACATTTTTACAGGGTGCAGCAAGAAAAGTAGCCCCCTCAAGTTTTTAGCTGTTTTCTCAGCAACTGTTTGGCATTTTAATCTGAAGTTTTACGGACTTATTTTCGGAGATATTTTACGGCTAGCTGCCAGGTAAAATGATATTTTATTGATAAATGACGAAGTTATAGATTTTTTAACATGACCACCAGCATTAAAAAATGTGCAGGCTATAGCATCAATTCAATAACATCGTTGAAACAAGTCACAGCACAGTTAACTAATGATCAGATGCCGCAATTTCATTGTCACTATGAATGTTTAAAGTGTTCATCGCCATCTGCAAGCTCTAACACAAGCCTTCAGTCGCTGAATTTGAGAAGTCTTTCACAGCCTTGTTGATCAGTCCTCGTGACAGGTTGCCCCAGATAACCTGAAGCGTTTCCTTAAGTTTGGCAATTGTTTTTGGCTCTGTTTTAAGCTTGCAGTAAGCCTCCAACATTGCACCTCACATGTGATAGTTTATTGGGTTTATATTTGGTGAATTCGAAGGCCACTGGTTTCTTGTGATGAAATCTGGAAAGTTGGCCTGCAGCCATTTCTGTGCACTGTGTGCTGTGTGTGCTGGCGCGTCATCCTGCTGGCAGATAAATCCGGTGGGCAGCCAGCGATTGCTTTAAAAGAACGATAATTTAGTGATAAGTTATCCTAAGCAAAATAAATTACTGTTTGTTAAAGCATCACTGTGACGTCATCAGCAGTAATGTGGTAACCGGTTTTTGATAATTAAACACCATTTTTAGCTTAAACATTTTTAATGCTGAAAAATCAGTAGGTGGTCATGTTCAGAAGTCTATAATTTCGTTGTTTTTCAACAGAATCATATTTCACTTTGCAGTTAGATGTAGAACGTTTCAGTAAATAAACTTCTAAAATTTCAAATTAAAATTTTAAATGGTTGCTGAGAAAACAGCGAAAAACTTTAGGGGGCTACTTTTTTGGTTGCACCCTGTAGTATGTCTTTTTAGTCCGCCCGAAAACGATAGTTTTGCTGTGGTTTTTTTTTCGCCGCGTAATCTCCAAGCTCAATCGGCCGATTGGCGCGAAATTTTGCACGATGCTCGGTGCTGCATTCAATTTTATAATCCCGGTCCAAAATTTTGGG
>Ga0209367_1001454_pt1 | contig 29164 bp, 20 predicted proteins | sample WorMetLIZISLAND2_FD_187412 | JGI IMG/M metagenome (GOLD analysis project Ga0209367, IMG submission 187412) | Marine gutless worms symbiont microbial communities from Max Planck institute for Marine Microbiology, Germany - Olavius geniculatus... ...
CGGGGGCAAAATTGGAATTTTGAGCGCCCACAATCTCCTCTCAGAAATGTGCAGTGTCTGTCGGATAATTGCAATTTTCTGTCCGCCTACCGGTACTTTTTTTAACCGACGACGCTGCTCAGCTTAGTCGTTTTGTAAGACTACTGTTAACGGTAGGAAGTAGAATGAAGACACAGTATATAATTTCGTACAAGTTAGTTTTTATCACGCAATATGCGCGCCTGTCTGTTTAGCTGTGACATTGATGTGCGTATGACCCGTGACGTGAGGTATGCGTTGGGTTCTCTGAAGCTGGAAACTAATTACGCCAGTGGATATGCCTGCATAGACAATAATATTGAATGAAGATAGACTTGCAGTAAAATATTAGAGAATAATGTAGCCCATGAACGTTCCTGCCCATGGTCAGACTATCGCGTCAAATTGGCATCGCGCGGCTTTCTTGTAACGGCACGGCCTTCGAATGCTATAACTATAAACTACCGCGGTACGTCGGCAGCCTGTACCTCATACCAGTCTTTCATTGTCTTTGTAAATTCTTATTGGCAGTTACAAGTGGTGTGGTCTGTGGCGTATAAGTAAGCTTTAGGCTACATGATCATTCATTCATTCGGCCTACAACAATTACAATACATCACTAGGCATACAACAGTACATGGAAGCGGAGCAGAGACGAGACACTGCGCTGGCTTGTCGCCCTGTGTGTATTATTTGACGTCAGCTGACCGCCGTGTACGTGGCGGCGCTACACAAGACGAACGACGGCGCGCATTCCTGTCGCAGCGACCGCTGTCATGACAACACACGGCCGCTGCGCTCTGCTGCTGCTGCTGCTGCTGGTCCGTGCAGGGGGCGTTCTCACATGTCATCGTGACGTACGTCAAGGCGGCGTCATCGGGCACGCCCTCATGTCTACTGCAGTCAGCAATAATGTCGGCGACCGGCCCGCTGACCTGCTGCCTAGCTGGCTGCCGGACACTGCATGCTTAATCGTCGCAGCGCCGCCGCCGCCGCCGCCGCCGTCGAAATTGCACCGCTACAAGATGCAATAAAAATTCTCGGACGACAGCCAGGGCGAAGGGCGCGGCAGGGAAGACACGTGCCCGGCGACCTCCATCAAATGTATCTTGCCTTAAAGCAGTCTGCAGAACGTAATTATTACACGTACACCGTACGGTCTATAGGCTACAAGCTCTTCACTGCTGGCACGATATGCAACTGTTTCGGAAAATTTGCAATGCTGTGTGAAAATGTTAATTTAGCCTACGTGCCATTGATGTGACAATGAAACTAAAGACACGTCGCAAGGCGTTGTGCGATGTTGTAAATTTACTGCAGATTATGCCAGTAACTGTTTTGAAAATCGGTCAATACTTCAAGATTAAAAACTTATAAATCTTTGTCTGTCGTTATTTTACGAACCACGGTTGGGTAAGATCACGAAGTAATTATTTTTGCGGTTATTAGTTAAAGACGTGATGCATGGCGTAATATGTGGGCCTAATACTAACTTGTGTAGTTAAGTTGCTGTTGTCGACGATGATCGACCAGTGACTGGTAGGACTCTCTCACTGTCCACACGTCCTTCTGGAAGTCCGGCGTCGACGTGCTGTTCTCTAGCTGCCGGCTGACGTCATCATCTCGGCTCGACTGCTGCTGCGGATGCTGCTGAACGTTTGTAAACAGTGACGAGCACTCAACGAACGGTGGCTCATACGCCGCAGCGGGAATGTCGTAATGTGGAAACCTGGTGGACAAGTGGCTGGTGTCGTCCCTGTATAGGTATGGTTGATAGTGGCGAAGGCCGAGCATCCACGGGTCGTCAACAGCTGAAAACGTTACGCCGTGTAGATGCTGCAGTTGATGCGGCTGATTGCTGCTGTAACCGGTCGCAGTGCTCCAGCCCGCTGTCATTCGACACGCTGTCTTCTGTGGCAATTCGTTTCCTGTACAAATTATATCACTTTAAAAATTCTAAACATTCGAAAATGTGGTGTTTCGTGTAAAAGCGCCGAAATGTTGATCAAAAAGTTGCCACGGACATGGGGCACTGCAATGCAGGGGTCGAAAAACATCATAATTCCCAAAATTCTGCTGAGTGAGCCGCAAATCCGCAATCCATTTGCCGCCGCGAAAAATTGACGTACGCGCGTACATATTTCGATCATTGCTGGAACTGTAAAAGCAAAAAAATTAATATCATCTTTCACAAGTACCTTGGACTGTCATCAGTGGCGGTTCTAGTACCGAATATCTGGGGGGGGCACGGCCCCATGGCGAGCGCGGTAGCGTGAGCTTATAACGAGGGCCTGGGGGCGGAGCCCCTAGCGAGGTCCAGGGGCAGAGCTCCTGGTCAGGGAGTCAAGGGGCGAAGCCCCCTGAAGCTGAAGCACTTTTGGTTTTTGAACGTTTAATGGAAGCCACAAATTTGCCAACTTTTCTAAAATTTGGAAACGCAAAGAAATCAGATATTTGTGTTATCTTTGCCAAAAATCATGGGTGGTCACGAAACTGGGGGGGGGGGCTAGAGCAAAACTGGGGAGCAGTTGCCGCCCGTCGCCGGATATACTTCAGAAAATGACTTTGTGTCAGTAGGCCAGCAAAGGCAAATGTTCCAGTATTTATGTGCCACGTGATATATTAGTCCTATAGTATAATCTAATCGTATATAGTCCAACCGTGCAAGCTGTTGACGGCGTACTTGGAGTCGTAACAACAGCGAGTCGCGGCTTCCGCAAGTGATCGGGTGAAATGCTGATCCACGCTGGAGGCAACGTCACCGTCGAAGTACGTCAGCAGGACACACCGACTGCTAAGCCGCACGACACTGACTGGCGCCGGGGCCGCACGCACGCCGACTTCTCTCTCATGCCGCTCGTCCAGCTGCTGGGAGGAACCTACGTCAGACATGACGTCACAGATGACGTCCATCATCATCAGCGAGGGCGGAGGGTGGTCGACGTCAGCGTCACAGCAGGACACTGCGGCACAGAGTTCGACGTTGAGCTTCTGATGACTCGCTGCAGTTGATTCCGCTTCCGTCGCGCTCCCACTCGACCACTGTGATATAGTCGACCGGTCAAGCAATCAGAGTTGTTTTAATACACGTTGCAGCGCTATTTCATGCAAAGCTGATAGAAAATTATTGTACAGCAGTTGTCCGGGTATGATATTCTAATTACGCAGCTCTGTAGAACCAGTTTTTGAAAAACATACGCTTTTAAAGGTTTTTAAAGCCACAATCCCCCAAAAGATATTGGGTTTTTTTCTAGATTCTTTTTAGTGTAATTTTACTACAAACTTAAACTGTGATCTGCTTCGTTTTCACAACATTTATCGCTTGGATTTGTATCTACACTGTGTTCAGAGAAAAACACCCACTCACGTTTTCTTTCATATCTCTCTGGAAAATGCCTAGATTTTCACAAAATTTTCAGGAAATGTTTAGTATTCCACCGGTGTAAAAGTTAGATATCCTTTGCTACCAATGACGTTATGCTGACCTCATATTTCCGCGTTTGTAAATTTTGGGTTTTACCGTTGAAGACAGATATTTGATGAAAATGATAAAACACATGAATTGATCATTGTGTTGACTGAACCCAAAAATATGCTAATCCGTCACGCAGTGTTCCACTGTGAACTGTTTCCGTGGTTTATCTTCTTGGCTGAGTGCAAGATCCACAACTTTGTTAATGTTGGCAGGCGTACGCGCATTGCGTCATTGCGTAGATGACCACTTGCCCGCTATCTGTCAAACGGCTTAATACTGCCGGTCATGTCATTTTCTACTTAAAAGTTTAATTTCATCAATATCCAATTGTCTTTTTATTGTCCAGTAACATCTTATACAAACTTGTGGCTCCATAATTCTTGCTGACTTGTAAACATTTTATCAAATGTCTGTCTTAACGGCAAAAGCCATAATTTACAAACACGGCTACGGTGTAGTGTTGCACGAATTTTAAACGTGGAGTTATTAGCGTGAATTCGTACAGAAAAATGTATAATGCCCAAAATAAAACTAAAAACTGGCAACACTCGAGAAAAATACCAGAAACCAAAACTTGTCAAAATCAAAGTTTTTCAGCTGTGAGACAATGCTACAAGCAACAGGCGCCATGCGGCCCATAGGCCTACTACAATGATGTATTCCAACAGTCCATAAACTTTCGCCGAAGAAACATAATGTAGATGTACATACTGACTTGAAACTCAGTGACGTTGCATGCCGCTGCAGAGACTTCACGATTCAGTCGTCACGATCAGTTGCTCACGTCATTGCTGATCAAGGCGCTTGTTTTCACTGATGTCAGAGCGTCACCCGCCGTTCTGTGGTCAGAGTCACTCGCGTCGCCGTGCCGAGTTCTTCGTTATCATATTCTGTATACTAAATTACAAAAATATGAATTTAACCAAGTTAACAATAGATGGCACGTGTAAAAAATAGCGTTGTGAATTGGGGGCAAAAAGGGCAGCTGGCAGCTCCAACCTTAAATTTTTGGCCGTCGAAAAATTGTTTGAACATTTTTTGTCCGAAAAAAATTGTTGTTCAAAAATACAAAATTTGGAGCTAAAACCTCCATTTTGAGAAAATTTTGTAGCAAAATTGTAATTTTGAGCAGCCGTGATCTGTTCTGTCGGAAATTTGTAGTGTGTGTTGGAAAATTGCTTACTTTTTCAGCCCACGTCGCCGCTGTGCGTACTGCGTAGGTATGCAGTGCCTGTGATCGCTGACAGCGTGTCAGCGACAACCGTCGTGAAAGACTGACCCTCTAGTCTCACTCTTCTGTGAAAGACTGCGGTCCGCTGGCCAAATGAGGGTATCTGCTACATGACGTCTATTCCGTCCAACGTCCAAATATGACCGACGGACAGACGGACGTACAGACCACACTACGGTAACAACTATTGCAATAGTTGGTATCGGTGATTTTTTTTCAAGAATATCGCCTGGTAGTAGTGGTAACAGTACTATGAGCCTGAGCCACTATTGTTGTATATAGTGAACGAAATGTAAAGTCTATGCCTACAACGTACAGATGGGAATTGACGCAGGGATGCTGATGCCATCGTTATCTGCTGTTTTTTTCTACATGACGGTGGATCGATAAGCTCGCGTATAGGCGTGGCCTGGCGTCTGCGAGCAGTTCTATTGGAGAAAGTCTTGGACCATTCAGCGAACGTTTCAAGCTCATCGGAACCATCGACTGCATCGACTAAATGGATGTAAATTCTAAAGAACAAACACAGGCGGCGACACTTAGATACATCCGAACAGCAATAGTTGCTGCGTTGACTACAAAGTCTGCGTGGACAGCAGCTGCAGCAATCAATGAATCAGGGATTTCCAAAGTAGTCTAAGTATTGTAAGTTACTGCTGGGGCCACTAGAGAGAAACAGTTAATCTAGAAAATAACCAAAAATGATTTTGTGAAAAGATGAGTCTTGGGACGCTGGCGGAAGATGGACAACGATTCGACAGATGTCACATCGTCTGGCAGGTAGTTTCAGGTCCGAGGACCGACAACGGGGAAAACCAGTAAACGGAGCCCCGAATTTCAGCAGGAAAAAAACTAAACGCATTGCAGTGTGAACATCATAAGCCCATCGTATTGTTATATCTGCAATTCTGCATGTTGATCGTAGGCTATTATTTGGTCCGTATTTAAGCAGACGGCAGGAGCCTGTACATATAAGCTATTCACTTACGGATGTGCATAAAATTGCCATCACTGGCGCTGAAAGGTGTGTTTGTGTTGCAATTTTCCTCCCCATCTGACGCTTTTGGCAACTCGCATCTACAAAAATATATGTAAAAAAATTTACCAGTTTATTACTGTGTGTAAGGACGATGTGATGATATCAATCCTCTAAAACAGCAAAAATCATTTGGGTAACCTTAGATGGGGCTATGCATATGCCAAATTCTGTCATTAATTTTGTTGCCATGGCCACGGTCGGGGTAAAATTCAGTAATTAGCAGCATTTGATGGCCCCCCTCCGAAAACTGCCCCACATATGCAAAAATCTCGCAGATATCTCTTACACAAACCGAGTTATAGCCAATTTTGTCCCAAATTTCGTTGCCATGGCAACGGGGGTCAGTCGGGGAAAATGCGATTGGCAGCATTCGATGGCCCGTCCCCGAAAACCCACTATAAGCGCAAAAATCTCGCAAAAATTTCTTACACAAGCCGAGTTATAGCCAATTTTGTCTCAAATTTCGTTGCCATGGCAACGGGGGTCGGTCGGGGAAAATGCGATTGGCGGCATTGATGGCCCATTCCTAAAAACCCTCTATAGGCGCAAAAATCTCTCAAAACGTCTTACGCAAGCCCTGATATGGCCTATTTTGTCCCAAATTTTGTTGCCATGGCAACGGGGTCGGTCGTGGAAAAATGCGATTGGCGGCATATGGCCCATCCCCGAAAACCCCCTACAGGCACAAAAATCTCGCAAAAATCTCTTTCGCAAGCCGAGTTATAGCCAATTTTGTCCCAAATTTAGTTGCTATGGCAACGTGGCTCGATGGGGGTCAACCGAGGGTAAATATAAATGTCACCATTAATTAGGCCGACCCCTAAAACCCTATTTTAAAACCAAAAAATTACCACTCTATTTTGCACACAACGGAAGTTATGACAGTTTAAAGAATTTTTAAATTTTTCCATAGGCGCCATTGTAATTTTTTTCGAATTTTTCGAATAACTAAATCAAAAATTAAATTTTTATTTTGTAACATCAAAAAGGCACTTCCTTGCGCAAAACCGCGTCATTTGACGTATTAAGCGTAAAAATCGGTCCAACGGACTCGCGCGTTGGCGAGTTGAAGAACCAAAAAAGTGTAGTAAATTTCGAACAGGAGGGGTGCATATTTCACCTATATGGAAAGCAAAAACCCCTGGGCGAATTGAGCCCAAATTTTGTTTGATGGTAGGGTTTACGACGTAATCACGCCATTCTAATTTGGTGACGATCGGTTTAGGGGTTTTTGGTTGGCTGATGGTCAAATTTTGCTTTTTTTTTCATAGATTTTGAAGGTCGTCTTTACAACGCTCACACTACCGTGTGAGGTGTGATTTGCTGCCTCAGTCTCACGATAGGGTGTCACCGTGTCGACACGACAGAGAGCAACTTTTAGATGGCGACGACGACGACTATGCAGAATAGCGCTGTGCCTGCAAGCATGCGTGACTTTACTGCCTTCACAGACCTGCATTCGCGACCGCGTGACGGGCTAATTTTAAGCACAATCATTCATAGAACTTATTCTGTATTAGGCCCCTATGTACAATAATAAATTTTGCATTATGCATTGTATCAGCAAACAGAGTAAATTGTGTGTACGGTAAGCCAAGTTCACTGTCAGGCAGACAGAATTGGGATGACTAAGACGCGCTAGTAGTGACAGGCTAGCAGCACAGCCTCATGTAACAGGAACAAGTGTACCGGTAGTCCCGTTCTGTACACTTTACTGCAGAAGTGATCGTTAATGACTTACATACTTACTGCAGCAATAGTGCTGCCATGACTACGGCTTATTTACTAGTGACGTCACACTACGTAATCAACGTTTAAAGGTAAAGTTTTGATCATCTGTTGTTTTGACTGTGATTGATATTTTTTCAACGTTGTATTTTGTCGTGTGTTGTTTGGTGTTGAGACTGTTCGTCCACACTCCAGCTTGTCTGTTTCTCTAGCGTCAATATTATCACGTATACATTCCTGTCACAGAATAACAGTTTTTCATTTTATGCGGGTATGCTTTATATCTTGCTGTACTCTTATACGTCTGTTTATTACTGATCGATTTGTTAATTGTTAACTTGTGACGATCAGAAAACTACGAACGTTTAAAGATCTTGTGTAGGCACTGGTTTCAGTCTGGTTTGATTCACTGTTACTGCCGTGGTACAGCCTCGAAGAGACTACGTAGTTTCTATCAGTGGCGTAAACAAGAGGAACGCAAGGGCCCGGGGGTCCAGGCCCCCAGTCCTCCAGACGAGACATAAGTGTACCTTCAAACTGCCCCAAATTTGCAAATTTGGTCTGTTTATTTTCAAAAAATAATTAAAATTGTTGCCACCAGATCTCATATCCACCAAATTCGATTTCAGCTGGGACTCCGCCCATGGTAGACCCCGCTGGGGGATCTCGCAGCGTTCCCTCGGACCCCTTTAGCTAGATTACAGAGATTCTACTTGAAAGAGAGAAAGGAGGGATAAAGGGGAAAGGGGGAGGCAAAGGAAGGGGTAAGGAAAGGAGGGAAAGTAAAGGGACAGAACGAAAGGGGGAGGAAAAGGGAGGGAAAAGGAGAGGGCTCCACCAATTCACATTTCTCGCTACGCCACTGGTTTCTGCCGTATGGGTGTTGCCGCGCGTAGTGAATGATGCATGAAGAGCCATCGCAAGTTTCATCATTGCTGGCGGTCAACAGCAGTAGCGATGGCGGGAGTTCTCCACACGGCGGAACGTCACAGCCGCGGCAGTCACTGCGTCGTCTGGTGGCCGGAGAGCGCGTCGAAGTACACGATCTGTTGAGTCGACGTCGTGAGCTGGCCGACCTGCTGGCAGAAGCACAGAGAGAGAACGAACTGCTGCGTGCACAGACCGAGCGCTCAGCCGCCGCGCTGGACTCCGGTCAAGACACGTCGGACGTCTCGAAAGCTCTGAGGAAACACGCGAACTGTGTGCGCAGACTGCACGAAGAAATGCGCGCCGTCAAGATACGCGAACGCAGCACTGAACGCAAGCTGAAGAAAAAGGTATGAAGTCTGTGACTTGTTAGCAGAAAATGTAAATTTTTACTGTCTGAGTTTCGACCTTCTGGCTCAAGTAGTCCTCCGTAAATTTGGGTACCCTTTCTAAACGCATTATTATCTGCACGTTGAACACTAGTTCTCAGGGGCCAGGTTGCAGCACGAATGCTGTCGCGCGTCACGTGAGCATTTTTTAAATTGCTTGTTTGAAAGTGTCATACGTTTGTATGGTGTGTATTACTACTGTAAATTATTAATATTTTAATTGCGCTTCGACATGCTCGTGCTGTGTCTCGCAGGAAGCGAAGTTGGATAAAGTGAGCCAGGAAGTGAAGAAGACGAAAGAGCTCCTAGACAAAGGCGACGATCTTCCGCAAGAGGACGAGTTATACAACAGAATGGCGAGAGCTGCAAACACTCTTACTGCCAAAGATAGCTTAATTCAGGTGAAAAGTCGGCACAAAATAAGCCATGTTTCATTGCAGAATAATATCTTGACTTCAGAAGTGTTGTTATTAGTAGGCTTAATCAGTTGCGCGTTAATTTACTCAGCGCCGTCGATAGCGCTGTCGACAGTAAGAAATTTAACGGCCAAATGCTTTGTTTGCTAGCAACAGAGCTGTCGTTTTTTGGCCGTTAAATTTTTTGGTGCCGACAGCAATACGCGCACCATTTTTTGGCCGCACATTGATTGGCGTGATAGTAACGTATCGAACTCGTGTCTAAGGGTCGCAGTTTTATTCTCGACCCCTATCATCCAACAGTCAACACGCTGCTAACCTATGCAGTTTGTCCTTGTCAACTCAGCCACCTGGCGTCTGCGGGAGAAGAAATGTGTGGTTCTCATGAGACAAACTTTTGCATTAAAACCTGGCAGTATAACAATTCTAGACCTGGGGGTTTACCTTTGTAATTTGTTAGAGACATTGGAATTTTTTGTCACTTTGGTGAAATGCAGCTAAGAATGAATTTGACTTGCGTTGTATGACGATTGTAGCAAGAGCACTGAACTGAACTGTGACTGACTGGATTGCGTGCGTTATCAGGAACTTCGTGATCAAATCGCGCGTCTAACAGCGTCTCACGCAGCCGCCCTCGACCAACAGCGACTTCTGCAGAAAGACAAGAAACGAGAAACGCAACGACTTTATGCACATACCGATCAGCTCCAGTCCCAGATAAAGGTGTGATAAGACACAGTTTATTTTACGAAACAGTTTTGTTTTTAATTTTACTTAAAATTCTGTTTTCAGTCTAAGTCTGCCCCAAGTCTGCTGAATAAAGTGAGAATACTTGTTTTTTGGTTTTTATACGAATTGCAAACGTGCGTACAGAGCGACAGAAATGATATGAAGTAAACTGAACTAAAAAGAAAAAAAAAATCGCGCGCTCCGGCTTTCATTTTATTTTGTCGCTTTGTAACTATAGCTTAATACTTCATTTCATCTTGTGTTGTTTATAAAAATAAAAATTGAGTGATGATTTAGTAGATCACATGGCCTTAGACATATGCTTTCAGTTCTTGGTTTCGGCCTTGTGACTTGCCACTATGTTCACGCGCGCAGCGTGAGTGAAGCATTAAACTGTTTGCTACAAATTTGTTGTGGTTGAGTGTCAAATACATATACCAAAAAATCTTTGTCGTCATTTAAATCTACTGATTAATTTACCGCTGCGTTCTTACGTTTAAATTTTGTTTAGCGACAAAGATTTTGAATTTGCCCACAATACATTACGATCTGACGGTGTTAATTTTTTGCATCGTGTGTAGCTGTTAGATAGGGAGCTAGCTAAAGGGCTGATCTACACGCAGAAAGCAATGCGACATGCTCAAGGCCGAGTAAACTTGTGGACCAACAACGATGTCGATAGCGTTAGTGCGTCGTCGTCAGCACAGTCGGCTCCCGAACACAGATCTACTGCACTCACCTTCCAGCAGAAGATCAAACAGTTTGATGCATCTCGGCGTGAACGCTGGCATGAGCAGATGCAGGTCTGATTAACAATTATTAACTTTTCTTGTTGGAACTCACGTGTTTGCTATCAACGTGTTTATCTTCGAAACAGATTTGCATTGGCTGCACTCGATGCAGCTTTAATTTTAGCGACATCATTATTTTAGCTAGTTTTGTAAATAAAATTATAAATAACGTCTAACACGCTGATAACGAACATGTACATAAGCAGCATAATATTATGGGACCCTACTTTTCACCAACATAGTTTTCAGCGCATTAGAGGTTTTTCTGGCGTTGCTGCGCTTTATAAATTAAATTCACGTTATACTTGGTTACTTACTAGTTATACTACTGCGTAAAGTCTTGCCAAACGTACTGTCGATTATAGAGTTTACTGAAAAGTAAAATAATTAGTTATCTCTGAGCAATGGCTATAGAACAGTCTGTATTTTCCGTGTTAGTAGTAAATGAAGAAGAGAGGGGGATAGAACTTTCGGTGTTAACGCTTAAGGTGTAAGAGTGGACTTTTACGAAACCTAGGGCTGACTCGCCTCCTCATCGCACTCCAACGGAGACCAGCGGGGAAAACGTTCTATTTTTCTCTCTCTTTGTCACACTACTCGTGCTGTTCTGTACGCAGAGAGAGTTGGCGCGGAAGCGTCTGGCGGAGGCGAGACGTCGACGTCACGAAGACGAGGCGGAACGACTGCGCCAGCTGGAGGCAGAGCGGGCGCTGGCGGAGCACCAGGAGCGCGAACGGATGAGGCAGGAAGCAGAGCAGATGGAAGAGATTGAACGAGAGAAGAGCCAGCGAGCGGACGAGCAGCGGCGCCGTCTGGCGGAGGCGATGCAAAGGACACGGGAAGAACGTGAGAGAAGACTACAGGAAGACGTCGACAGACTCGGACGAGAGGACGACGAGCGACGCAAGAAACGATGTCGTGAGATGATTGAAAGGGACACTGAAGCGGCGCTGAGGAGCCGCGGCCGCTGGTACTACGAGGGCAGCGGGGGTACAGACTGGCGTCCAAATCAACCGAGTGAAGTAGACCTACCATTGGTTGATGCCGCTGACGACGCGGACCGCACGGCGTGCCGCAGTCAGCGCGGCAAAGTTCCTCCGATCCACCCGGCTGACGACACGGACACCGTGAGTCACTGTGAGTTGGTTCAGTACAATAAATTGCCACCGCTCAGAAACGCGGAATGTCACAGTGAGTACAGTACAGCACCAGCGCTCAAGCCGGTGGCTGACGGCGCGGCTGGCAGCACGGCGTCTTCATGCAGTCTACTGCCCGAGGAGCGCTCGTCAAGCGCTCGACGCCAGACTGCAAGCAGCAACAGCGTCCAGCCGCAGCCGGCTGCAGCCACAAAGCTGGGCAGACTTGCCAGACGCCGACAGAATTGTCCTCCCACTAAGAAATCTCCGTCCAACACGAAAGCAGGTGCTTCCGCCGCCAGCGAGCCTGGGACTGAGTCTGCGGATTGTTTCTGTGCAGAGATTTCTCTTGACACGGGCGTTCCAGACGCGATGACAACTGCAGATGCTACTGAGAACCAGTGACGCGTTGTTGTGATAGAGATGTGTCGGATTGGTGCACTAGCAGAAGCAGCAAAATATGTCGCGTCTGTATAGAGCCCGCCGACCCCGCCGGTTGGTCTTGTAGTAACATTTGTTATACTACGTAGATGTTAGCCGTAGCCGTTTATTTGTTATTTCTGTTAGAAGTATTGCTCTCAACTATAAACGGATGAGCCAGTAATGCAGCACTGCCAAGTTAAATTTAACTTTTCTCTTGTCCAAGTTTGCCAAGTTATCTACTATAACAACATTTTGCATGCTCGTTACTGGACTTGGGGATTTCGGCTGACCTGCGTATAAAACAGGGCCCCGCTTTGTATTTTTTGCTACTCCGGCATCTGCTTAACCCGGCTTTGTGTCATGAAGACGTGTCGCCTGGGCAGGTTTGTATTGGTGTGCAGTTTATGCACTCGTCGAATTGAGTCAAAACTAGCGTCTGTGTGTAAGCTTCTACTGCAAATTTATTTACATGAAGTTATTCGTGGAAATTATAGGATGTCCACAAATTTGGCTCTTAAAACTATTTTTATCATGTTAATTTTAGCCTACTTGCCATTTTTACAAACTCGCAATCTGACATTTGAATTTTTGGAACTTTTGTTGCGGCATTGGCATGAGCCTAGCTAATGGAATTAAAATGTGCATTCATTTCATCAGTCATTGGCAAAAACAAGAAATAAGCATGGCAATCTGTTCTTGATGTCGTCGATATACGATTGGGTTATTCTCAAACGTTCAGTATTTGTGCATATATTGTTTAGTCGTCTCGTTCAGCTACGTTATAGGGTGTTTACACTATCGAGCGAACATTGAGCAAACGTCGAGCTGGCTCAAGCAGGCCTATTGGAACCCCGCCCCCTGGCTTAAATGTAGGCCTAGGCTTAGCTCTTAGCCCACAGCTGATCACGTGTTATATAAACCTTCCAATTGCAACCCGCCCGCTCTCCTAATTAGCATGCTAATTACCATAGAACGTCGAGCTAGCTGCTCGATGTTTGCTCGATCGTGTAAACACCCTATTACGATACGTTAGTTCAGCTTTCTGTAGGGTAGTCACAGTAGTTTCAGTCTCGTTTCATTTCTCATGATTTGATTGATTTTGATGACTTGGCGCGTTGAGTTTATGAAGTTATATTCCTTGTTTGGTGTATATGTTTGTTGTGTAGTTTAATACAAATAAGCCGCAGCCTTGAATAGCGTAAATCTCAACATTGCAGACATGGGCTTATTTGCTTTTCAGTTTGACAGATAAAAAATATAACAGTAGGCCTACAGAAACAAAGTTCATTGAAATTTTACACACAGTGGCTTAATGAGCGTCAAATAGCATATTGTGCGTGGTAGGTCTAGCCCTTTAGCGTTTTGTTAGGGTCGCATTTTCCGCACACAGTGTATGGGTTTATTTCACGCAGTGGTAGTGATAGGCCTATAGCATAGCAAAACGTTTTTAATAGCAAATGCAGAGTAAATGCAGTAAAATAATTTTGAAAATCTGCAGTGTGTGAAAACATGGTTAATGTTGTGAAACTGGTTAGCTTATTTTTTCCACCGTCATCCGGCAATACTGTATGAAACTGTTGTCTCAGGTGGGAAGAACGTTGATGAATATAAGCCTACGAAGATGAATAGGTCTAATAGAAGTAACATGTTGTCCAGCATTGCAGTGAATGCAGAACGGATGACAAGAAGCGATTCATGCAGTTTCACAATTAAATATATGCCGGTATGCGGACGATTTTGGACAACATCTGTGTCGGTGCGGAGAGCCGATGACGCTGTACGTGGTCATCCGGCCGCGTAAGCTGCAGCCGACATCGCTGTGCAGCGGTAGCCCTATACGTAGGCTGATTGGCGAATACCTGGTGTCAGATATAGGGGGCTCATTACATACCGGATTCACCAATTTTTAAGACGAAAAAGGTTAAACACTGTTACAATAGACACATTTTCCTGTTCGTCAAAATTTTAACCAGCTATAGAGATAAAGCGTGGACCCCAAAATGGCACCATTTTTATACGCCTTAACTTTGTCAAATATTAACCGATTTTTAGAATTTTTTCACTGCCAGAGTCAAAAGAAAATATGTAATAGCAGTATTACTAACGATCTAACCACACCTCAAGTGTGTCGCTACACTGCCTTGTGTCTTATAAAAGCACTACAATGCGGCGTTTCATTGATCGCGCCATTGGTAAGGCGTCGCCGGGTTGAGTGCGTCGTCCAGCAGCAATACGGACACTGAACATTTAATGTGAAAACTGCATGATGTGACAGTTACTTTTGACACAAAAAGACGGGTTGTTTTCTGTTGTTAACTACTTAAAATATGTTGCTGCAAAAGTCTTGTTTTTAATTGTTGCTTTTAAAACACATATTTTACAAGGTAGTTTAGCAACACACTTGAGATGTGATGAGCCTTCTAGTGATAATTTTTTCTTGATTTTGACGGTAAGAAAAATTTAATTTTGAAAATCGGTTAATATTTGATGAAGTTAAGGCGTATAAAAATAGTGTCATTTCTGGCCCACCCTGTGTGTAGGCCTACGTGCGCATCCATGAAATATTGAAAAATAGCCTACATGACCAATGTGTTAAGATGGTTAAGATTTGCTCATTTTGTACAAAATCCGTCAGAGAGTTCAACGCGAAAATGTGACACGAGTACGGTCTACATTGGTTTCTTTTACACTCCTTAGCTCTTCCGTGATCTGAACGTCTGGACTACCGCAGTCTACCAGAGGTGAAGTAGTCTTAAAATAGGAAGTGAACTTAATGCCTCTAAACCGCCATCGGCTGATACAGTAAGTTATGTAAATTCTGGGTTCAAGACACTGGGGATGAGTGGTCTGCGCCTTTAAAAATTAGGAGACCCGCTACTCGATATGTCATAACCGCTACGGTTTGATTATTACGTGAACGATAGCCGAATGCAATGAATGATGCATGGGCTCAGACATAACCACTACAGGGACGGCGTTAGAACGCAGTATTTATTCAAACAGGCGCTCGTGCAGTCATTGCACGTTGTCAATCACAGCTTGGTTGACTGACTGTCTGATGACACCAGCTGGTCGCTCAGTCGCCACTCGGCGATATTGGTCACTCAGCAGCTTTGCAATTAGCCACTGCAGCCGATGTGCGAACTGTACACCATACTAACTGTCAACACTGTCTCACTGTCTATGTACAACTAGCCTAGTACTAGTCCTACGCTGTTGCTGATGTCATGACTAATCTATCGGTTCAGCGGCTGATCGTATTCTGCTTCACTGCTCTGAAGACTTGTTCGTACTTGTCCACGCCGGTAGCAGGCGAACCGCTACAGACGTCACACTATCACGGTATGACTTAGATTTTCTTAGTAGATTTCTAAGATGCGTACAGGGTGACAGAAAACCTGAACTGAACTGAAATAAAATAGAAGCCGCAGCGCGCGGCTTTCATTTAATTTCTGTTCATTTCAATTTTGTTTGTTTCATTTTATTTCTGTCGTTATGTGCGCATTTTTACGGTGCAAAACGGACGCTTGGTAGCATTTGATAAACAATTTAAACATGCCAAAAAATAAAAAAAATAAATCAAATTCACCAGCACGCATTTGCTTGTGTTGAACAGATTTGTTGTCACGTGGTAAACCACAAAAGACAAAACAATTTTGCAACATAAATATGCACTCATATACTCGTGTAACCAAGTTTTTCTCATTCTCACGCCAAAAAAAGACGGTTTCGGTTATATCGTCGTTGAAATGAAAGATGTGGGCTACGGAAGACATCTGAGGCGGCTGTGCCGTCTAGAAAATTTTCTGTGGTTCTGTGGCTTGCGAACTTGAATTAAGCATTGCAAGAATAACTGCAGAAATGCATGCGCATGCTTTATGTTGCTATTTATAGCCGACGACGTATCCCTGACGTCATCTGACGCCGGTTCAGCGGTCGTGTACGTCGGCAGTCAGTGTTTCCGCGTGCCCGGAGTGCCGACGTTTCGACTCTGGTGTCCTCCTGGACCGGACGGCGGCCCGCAGCTAGTCCGGGTGGTCCAGGTGTTCTACGGGGTGCCTCCGTCTAACACGACTTGTGGGTATCGGTCGTCGGCCGGTCACTGTGTCCAGCTGGCGGACCTGCCGGCTGGTGTTCAATGCAGTGGACGCTATCACTGTACGATACACGTCAGCAACCCGTACTTGATGAGCTGTCGCGCGTACGCCGTCTACATGCAGATCAACTACACCTGCGTGCCCAGTAAGCACTGCTCTGTCATACGAACCTCTGCATGGGATAGACATACCACACTGTACATGTAGTGCCGAATTCTTATCCAAAGAAAGGCGCTTGAAGTCCCATCGGCATTCGCCATAAAAGGAGTAACCCACTAGACTCATGCGTTCAGTGATTTATTTATTCTACGACCATAATGTGCAGTTTGTTAATTATTTAAATGGCACGTCGTTCTATGTTAGACTATAACAATTTTTTTTGTTTACGTGTTAAATTTGCACAAGATGAACGCATACCACGACAGAGTCTCGACAGCGGAGAGACATTGCAAGAGACACAGCAAGCGTGGGAGCGTATCTGCCGTGGATTCGTGATCTCTTGGATGCAATGCAAATTCCCGGCGTGGCGCCTGATTTTAAGTATTCAGTCGTTGAACGTGACTGTGTGTGTGTGTGTGCACAGAGTCGCTGTCGGTGGACGTCTGTTCGAAGACGTCGGTCTCGTCGACTCAGGGTTACATCCGGTCACCCAACTACCCTGAGTCCGACTACACCGCTCGTCGTCAGCTGTGCCGGTGCAGGCTGCGTGCGTCCAGTCGCATCATCGTGCGTCTACTCGATCTGTCCACCGCCACTGACCACGCCGTCGCCGCCGGCGCTGACGCAGACAGCTGCCCGGCGTCCTCGGCGGACCTGGTACGTGTAGCGGCGGCAGAGGGTTCGCTCAGTCGTCGCTACTGCGGACGGCTGGAGTCGGACCGTCTGCCGGAGGCGTTCGACACTCGACGAGCTGATGCTGTGGTCGAGTTCCTGACTCACGGCCGACGACGAGCTCGTGGCTTCTGGCTCGCCTACACCAGTACGTCATGTCGCCGCTCTTCTTGCTTTAACTTCTAACTCTAACTTCTTGATAGATGTTATGATGACGCTGCTATATCGGACTCAGCTACGATCAACGCTATAGGATACGATACGGTAATTCGGCGCACGTAGGTGATGGCTGCGGGCAGCCGGGATACGTTGGGTAGGTTACCGTAGGTAATTTATATAGCGCGTTAGATGTAAAACAATAAACCCCGCTGTCGCTAGGGCGGGCTGACCGTACCGCCTATATCCGAAGGCCAGCGTTTGACTTTTGGTCGCGGAAGAAAAGCGATTTGCCAGCGTGTTTACAGTCCCATACACGCTATGATAAAGCTGCTCTATCAAACGCTACAATCAACGCTAAAATACAATATGATAACTTGGCGCACGTGATACTGCAGGCAGCAATTTTGCATTTAAAATTGAGGCCAAACCGCTACAGATAGAAACATGATTATATTGACAGCCTGCAAGAACTCGTCATCGCCCCTATCCAACAGTACCATAAATGATCTTTTACGTCGTACGGTTTAGCCACAATACACTCATTACAAACAGACTTATACAAATCGTGCCCAAGGCCAGTGACGTTGCAGCGTTGCAATAATGCTGTACATGCAGGCGCTGACGGTGGCAAGGTGAGTGTGAGCTGCGATCGTCATTGGTCGGGAGAGCCTCGTCACCGGAACCACATGATGTCGACCATGCCCACTCCCATGACGTCATCACGTCGGTCCAGTGACGTCACTGTGACGTCATCGTTCGCACTGCGACGACCAATCAACGACGACAACGTACGTTACGTGACCGCCGGCGAGGACGGTGATTGGTCGAGACGGCGGACCCTCGACAGACCGCCAGTACTGCCGCCGGTGGAAGGAAACGAAAAGCGAGAAATGGACGATGATCAAAAAACGACGTTCTCGATGACAAAAGAGTCGGCGGAAGATCTGAAGACAGTAAGGCACTGGGTGAAGTACAGTGACGACAACGCAGGACCGTCCGTGTACCGCGAGCTAGCCGACGACGTCGACGAGGAAGATTTCGACGACGATCTACACCACGACGACGACGTCGACAGTAACTTACCGGTCATCTCACATCACCTGGACGGAGAGTCTGATAGAGTAGTGCACGTTCACCATGGTCACCAAGTGCACGATGACGGCGTGTCCATGGTGGACCTGGGCGGTGGCTTGATCTATGATGGAGATGATAACGATGATGATGATAACGCTGTGTCGAGCTCCTCGGTGACAGAGAGGACGTCGAGCGTCGACGAGCAACCACACGGCAGCAAGGATAACGACAACGACCAGCAGAGTCCAGCACGCACCGGACTCAACTACAACGTCGAAGAAGGTCTGCAGTTTTATTATACATGTTGTTCGTAGTTATTAAATGAGATTTTTCATTTCGCGTTTTTACACAGTGCAACTGCGGTCTCGTCATCATCATACTCAAAGCCTGTTTTTAACGTAGGCCATTTACGTTAAAAACAGGTTTTAAGTATGATGTTTTTTAAACATCGGGGGCCTATGTAAAATTTGAGTCGAAGATACCGCGAAACTTGATTGATTGTCCTTCCTCTGAGAAAGTTGTAACGACCTTTTAAGACGCGCAAAGAGCGACGCAACTGAAATCAACTAAACTGACGTGGCTTAGTTTTTGACAAACTGACCAATGGGCAAGCAGAAATGCATTACAGTAAGCAACGTCTAACGTCGTCGGTGGCCTATACGTAACTACGTTTAAGTACGCATCAACTAATGACCAATAGGCTCGCCCTGTTTGCCCACTGGTCAGTTCGTCGAAAACTTAACCGTGTCAGTTCAGTTCAGTCTAGTCGCTCTGTACTCGCCTTTGGTTTTATTAGTGATAGTAATTTTATTGTGGTTGTAACTTTTGAATGAGTCTTGTAAAATAACTGTTTTGTCTTGTTTTTGAGACTTTGTTCTTGCACCCATCGCTTCTTGTTACAACGCAGTCCCTTAATATAATTTCGTTACTTGTTAGTTCGTCGTTTTAGAATGTGCTGTCCCGCTAAGTTTATCGTTAAAGTTATTATTACAAATCCTATTTATGCGATGTGACATATGGCGCCTACAGGTGCAATAAAAAAACTGAAGCAAAATCACACGCGTATTTTTTTGCAATTTTTGTTTTGGTTTGTGTTGTACACGTAGCCAATGCTAGTTCCATAATTTAGATTTTTACGCGCAACAGCAGCTAATGCGCAACAGCAGCTACTGCTGTAGCGCGTTTTAGGCATAGCAATTCTGTCTGTCCGTCCGTCCGTCTGTCCGTCTGTCCGTCACACGGACAAACAGTCAAAAAGCTGTGCAAGCTAGGATCGCCAGATCTTCACCATCGAGTGCCTGGAAGACTCTACACTGTGTTCCAAAAACATCCTTGACATTTTCGACTGTAACTTGAAAACCAATTATCAGATTTGGATAATTTTTGGTACGAATATTCCTGACACAACTTGCCATCGAACGACCATTTAGTTTTCCACTTCAGCCAATGTATGCTTTTGCACTACCTTGGGAAAGCAGATCAAGCGAAATATGTGTTAAAATAAACAAAAAACCTTAAAAAAAACATCCCCGACATTAACGATTGTAACTTGAACATATATTAGCGGATTATAATAATATTTGGCGCAAATATTTCTGACACAACTAGCTATTAAATAAATGTTTTAGTTTTTATCTCACTCAACGTCTGCGTTTGCACTACCTGGGGAAAGCAGACCAAGCATAATACGTGTTAAAATGAATGAAAAAACGTCAATAAATTCGATCTATCCTAATCTGTGGGCCCAACAGCAAGTCTATTACAAAGTTTGACTGTCATGCAGCAGTATGTCTACCAGATAAAGTTTAGGAATGTTTGTGAAGTCAAGCAGCGACTGGTACAGCCTGGATTGGTCTGGAACAGAACATTATCGATACTGCTGTCAATGAATGGAGAAAGCATCTCCATGCCTGTGTTTGCATAGTGGGCCAACACTTCGAGCAGTTTTACTGCAAGCAGTTGAAAAATGGACAACTGGATGAATTGTCAGCCACAGTGTCAGAAATGTAAACAAAACTTGTTTTTACGCTTTATGTTAGCATTGGATAAAAAAGTAATATTTCGCTGGTTGTGTTTTCCCCAAGTAGTGCAGCAACAATCGATGGGTGAGGTAGGAAACTGAATGGACGTTTGATGGCAAGTTGTGTCAGGAATATTCATACCAAAATTTATCACAATCTGATAATTGGTTTTCAAGTTACAGTCAAAAATGTCGGGGATGCTTTTTGGCACACAGTGTAGTTTCAGGAACCGTAAAGCTTTTCCATAAATTCGAAGGGGTTATCCCGAACGAAGGCGCTAAATGAAAAGGGGTAGGAAAGATTTGCGACTTCCAGCCGATACGGCGTTGGCAGAGTACAAGTAAAACACTACAATTAGCTGCCGGTCGTCTGGCGCCCTCTGGCGACTGATTTTCTTTTACTGGGCTTTCAAACATGCACCGCTGTTGCGCGTTCCCTTTTGCGTTAGCTGGGCTTTTCCTGTACATCAAGTGCACCGAGTTGGCCCGTATAGGCCTAGCTGCTTGTGATCAGAAGTCGCTCAGAATCACAATATTGTGATTTTATTGATGAATGATGTTGAATGCTGAGTGCAGTTCAAATAGTGACTGGAGTTGTGGTAGGCGCTCTACTACTCGTTGCTACAGTCATTGTCATCATTGTCGTCTACAGAAAGTCAGGGTAAGCTAAGTAATATTTGGTTTCGCTGAAGAGATAAAACGTGCAACTCTTTATAACCAATAGACCTACAAGACACATTGCTAGCACAATTAAATTTAGGCCCTAAGCCTACCGCCAAGTTGGTGCAACAATTTTAAGACAGAACGCCCGGACAGAAACAAGATCAGCTGAAAATAAGAAAGAATTAACGATAAATCGACATGATGCAAAAGTTATCAAGATGTGCACTGCCGACACCGAGAACAATCCCAATGATTTTTGGAGGCCCAGCAAATTTATGACAAGCACAAAAATTAGGTTGGTTGAGCACAAGCTAAGAGAGACAACGTAGCCCATTGTGGGTTAAATTCATTAGGCTATACATAAAGCCAAATGCTGCATCGAGTTGAAGACTGTAAGAATTTATTAACGGTACTTTAGCACTTAAAAGGCCATTTAGTATCATGACAAAATTAACATTTTGGCTTAGGCCTAAGTTTCAATAAAACTGGAGTGCAAAATCTTGGCTAGCCTATTTAGCTACAGTGTTCCGTGCGACTCCAAAACGACGAAGAAATTTTCAGTCGATAACAACACCTAAACGCAAACTAATTTTGCGACTGTCAACGCTTTAAAACAAGTTTTTCAGCGATTCAACCGAGAAATATTTTTGACGAACATGGCACAGATTTTGACGACTTATTCCGTACGCCTAAATATTGTTTCTGTAGAATCTGTGCAAATTGTACCACTGTCGACAATCTGCTTTACTGTTTAAACTGCAGAGGTAATCAGCGACAATGAGCGATCATCGGAGTGGAAGTGATGAAGAATGCAGAATGATGATCCGCCGCTGCTACCATCGTATTAGCCAGTTGTCATGCTGAATGACGATATGTACAGACTTTCAACGCGGCGGCGACTTGACTGCAAAAACTGAGGAACTGTACAATTTTTAACCGTTGTTGAATTATGCACAGGCGACATTGGTGTAGACTTTTTTATGAGGACGGCTTAAAAATTCCAACATCTTTTTTAGTCTCTTTTGTCATAATCCTAACACATAAGAGTTCTGTTGTTTTAAGTTGCAATAATCGCACCCTCCAAAATGTCACGAAATTTGGCAACATTTGCAGTTCTCTAAAGCTGTCCGCACAAGTTTGTGAAACAAACAGCCCTACTCATTACTCAACGTCATACTGACTGTTATTGCGGATAAAACATTTTGATTAGGCTAATTATTTGTTACAGGAATAAATATGCAAATAAGCTTAAAACAAATCCTAAACACTGAGCAGTTGTTTCAGTGTTTATTTCAGTTTTATTTTACACAAGCAGACATCTGCTAAGGACACATTCCTCAAATGTGGAAGGCGTAGACCCTTATCCTTCATAAGCGCCGCCTGTGACTTTCTTTTACATTGTCATAATGCATACATCTAAAGGCAGATGTCGTTGTGGTTAATAAAAATTATGGCTATTGTTACTACATGTGTGTGCATAAATATCTCACATAATTTTGTCTAAATATCAGCTCCGTGTTTTCTCTACAGGTTTTTTTGTTCTACTGGCAAAGTTTTTCAATGAGAATTCGGCATATGGCAGTGAAAGGTTGACAAATGTGACCGTTTAATGCTGCTGTTCTTACTTCCTGAAACAACCAAAAGTAGCTTTACAAAAAAGTGTAAAGAACAAACTCCATACTACTCAAAATTGCTGCTAATAGAAATTTTTATGACAATTTCATAACAACCACACATGTATGCTACTTACAGACAAAAATAAGATTATGACAATAATAATACAGTACGTGTAAGCAATAGTACACTGTGCTCAGAAAAAACACCCACTCACGTTTTCTTTTATATCTCCGTGTAAAATGCTTAGATTTCCACAACATTTTCAGGGAATGTTTGTTAGGAAACAGGTATTCCACCAGTGAAAAAGTTATTCTTTGCTACTGGTGACGTCATGATGACGTCATATTTGTGTTTGTAAATTGTAGGTTTTACCAGGGAAGACAGGCATTTGATGAAATGTTAAAACATATCAATTGGTCATTGTGTTAACTGAACCCAAAAATATGCTAATCCGTCACACGTTTTTCCATTGTGAACTGTTTTCGTGGTATATTTTCTTGGCTGAGTGTGAGATCCTCAACTTAGTTGACGTTGGCATCTTTTCGCGCACTGCACACTGCGTGGATGACCATTTGCTCACCATCAGTCGTGTTAATATTATTTTATTTAAAAGTTTCATTCCATCAATATTCAATTGTCTGTCTATTGTCCAAAAACATCTTGCACAAACTTGTGGTTCCATAACCTTTGCTGACTTGCAAACATTTTATCAAACGCCAGTCTTCAACAGTAAAACCCATAATTTACAAATGCGGAAATATGATGTCAGCATGACGTCACTAGCAGCAAATAATATTTAACGTTCTCACTAATGGAGTACCTGTTTCCTCCTAAACATTCCCTGAAAATTTTGTGAAAATCTGAATATTTTCCACAGAGATATACAAGGATACGTGAGTGGGTGTTTTTTCTGAATACAGCGTAACATAAGTTCACAAATACAATCGTAAACAAAGGTAAAGTCCGTCAGCATTCAAGACACCTGAGAGACTAACTTCATATCCACACTGGCTAAAAGCAGTGTCAGACTGGGTAACTGTAATGATCGTCCATCAAGTGGCTTGGAGGGGGGAATGACAGCAAAATTGCCCCAAAACGACTCCACTGAATTGTACATTAATATGAACAATTAAAATAACTGTGACTAACATTACACCATAGTATCATTAGCATTTGTCCCTGTTTATCTAGGAATGTTGGTTTATAGCAAAGAATTTTTTTAAATATGCGGAACTTTTCAAGGCAAAATATGCGGGATTTGGCATATGCAGCATGCAATTCTGAAAATGCCATTATATGCAGAAAAATATGCAAAATATGCGATTGCATATTTGCATATAACCAGCATCCCTATTTATCATTTTCAATTTCTACTGAGCCTCAAACCTTTGAGTCTAAAGAACCTTAACAGCGAGCAATAAGAGTTGGTAACATATGGTCAATGAATGCATAGGTAATGGTTAACTAAAAGAAACACATAACATGACAGAAACTAAACTACAAAACTTAAAAAACATTCTGTAACTTCATACTAACTGCAAACCATAATTCATTGAACGCCAACATGCACTGCAGTTGTTCAAAGCTACATGAATGACAAAATACACAGGAAAGCTAAGATGACGCTTGACTGAAGTCTTCAAAGACTGAGCTGGATAAACGTTCTGATATAAAGCAGAGCTTAATTTGATTGTACAAACAGCAGTAACAATACTGTCAGTTAAGGCACCGAGACCCATGCGCTGAGGAGATGGAAATGGGTATCCCCCTTTACAACCAGAGCTTGGCCAAAACAAGTTTTAGTGCACTTTTAGTTTGAAAATGCATCTTATACACATAAAATTGGTTTAGGCTGTACAACATACTACCGCTGCGAGAACAATAATTGCCAGTACTTATTGCAAGTACTGGTGTGCCATGTTGGACAATACCACCACAAATTAAGCACTAGTTCATAGTCAGTAAGGCCATAAATTGAGGTTATGTGGTATCTGCATCTCCTGACCCTCTGCAATAAAGACGGCCACAGACAAGACCATGTTAACAACAGAAACATAAAACCCGACAGCCGACAAGAAGTGTGATCTATCAGAACCTAGATGCAATCCTATTCTGTGGGTGTTTAAGATTAACTAGATGTATATCGTGGCAGCAGTATCGTTCAGTGTGGGTCAGCGCTGAGATGAAACGTGTCCGGTGGTTAGTTCTCGTGTGGAAAATGTGAAAACCGGCGTTTTTCAGCTCAATCAACGTCCGCATCATGAATGCGATGGTGTCCAGGGTCGACCACGTGCAGACGTGATGTGGATTGTCATGGATGTCCATCTCTGGCGTGTGCACCTCCAGCGCCATCTGGCGAATGCTGTTTATGAGTCCCGATGTTACAAGGTCGTACAGTGCTGGCCATTCTGAAAACTCAATGTCCATCTTGACAAAGTCCAATGTTCGCTGCAGCACATGAGCAGCGTATATTGCATGAGCTATAAAGTGGTATAAAGCTACATACACTGTGTCTCAAAAAAACTTCCCAATCTATCATTATGCATATCTTCACTTCTCACCGATACTGACCGATTTTTACAAATTTTCACTCGCACATTCTGTGGACATTATTTGAAACAAGACGATTATTAAATATCCCACCACACCAGAACTGTGAGATACACTACCTTGTGAAATGTAAATTTTCAAAAATCACCATGATCAAAAGACATTCTGAAACAATTTTCAACGAATTTTCAAGTAAGTTTCATGCTCAGATTAAATTACGTTCAGTTCTTTTCAACTAAGACAGGGCATCTGCATAGCATAACATACTGACGCCGTGTAAAAACTTAATCTATTCTCACTGACATAATCACATCAAAGCTTCTTTGGTCATCCTCTTCATCTAGTTCACTTAATCACATTATCATCAAGTAGCGATAAAAATTTGCCAATCTTAGTCTACTATCAACATTTCCAGTTCTAAAATCAAAAACCATCACTTGCATTCTTACAATACAGATCTATTCACCAACGCAAGAGCACTGTAGTCAAATAATTTAAAGAAACTCTTACTTCAATTTCATAATGTACCAATTTCATAATGTACCCAGTATGTCAAGAATTTTCACCATCATTAACGTTCATCTCATAAATCAAAAGATAATGTCACAACAGTGCTTTGTGTTACTATCGTTTTTGGCTGTACACAACTACAACTTTGTGCAGCACTGTATCCAAATCTCATTAAAATGAATTTAAAATACGGCTACAAAACCACAATAAGACATTAACAATCCTAAGTGGCTGAAAGCTATAACAAAAATCAAATTAGACAGTAAGTTTCAGACCCCAGTGTGACCAAGTTGAGCCATAATGGTTGAGAGACGACGCAGTTTCCAGCGACCATGATTAGCAGATGTATCAGCACTGTCAATGCCAATATCATAGAAAAATCCTTTCTCAGAATATTGATGTGACTTCACCTCCATGCTGATGAACAAGCAACAGCAACGCCAAACATCACACATTTATGAATGGCATCTATCTCAAAATGCATAGTTAACTTTAAGAATTGATCAATAATGAGGTTCTATTAACATATTACAATATCTCATAGATCAAAATGACAAAAACCCATTTCATCACTAAATGTTTTTCCATTAATAGCCAAACTGCACTGAACAAAAATGTACTTCTAACCTGAGCATGCGAATAATTAGTTGCACATTTAATAGTTGCAATTTGAAGAGTATGAAGAATTGTCAAAATTAGCAACTTAGCTATGAGAATCCATTAGATGATCTACGAAAATGCATAGTAAACAAGCTGCCATGTTGACAGACTGATGACGTCACTGAATGTACCCATCATCAACGTAAATTATGCATAGAAACATAATTATTATAAAATCACATTTTCTACCTATGTACTGCTGCAGTTGTCATGCGACATGGTATTTTATTTTATTAAAAATATTAAAATTAATTGGTAAACACTGACTGGGTACAACTGGTGATGTCATTTCCAGCCACTTGCCAAGATTAGGATTTTTAGCATAATGTAATGTAACCATTACAAACTTCAAGTCAAAAATATATTCAGACATTAATTTCATACATTTATAAAGCTTAAATCAACATATTGTATATGTAAGGTGAAATGTCTAATTGAGTTCTACATAAATTTCACAAGTGAGTTTGACCAAAGCCATGGACCTTTAAGCAACGAAAGAAACTTCTTACAATAAGCTGTAAAATAATAACTAATAACCTTGGATCAAATGCATGTACTTCACATTTCAGCGCCTCCTCGATACCTTTTTCAAACCGGAAGTCATGACCTATACTAAACAAAATCAAGCTCAGTGTGAAGTTTTACTATGTATACCACACACTACACAACAGTATCAAATGGGCAGAAAAAATGTCAACCACAGTAGTAGCAATATAATGATAACAAAAAAATCATACATAATAAATTTTGACTTTTGGTAATTAAAAAAACAGCAAAAAAAACTGAAAGACTACAGAATGGTTATTTTCAGGCAGTAAGTTGATCTCTGATTCTTTGATACAATAAACAGGTACTTGCAAATGATACAGATTGTTGATATTCATTACCAGATAAAACTTAACATATTAACTACAAAAAAAACAGTCATGCAAAATAATGCATCGTAATACTTCTTGTTGTAAAATGTCAATTATCTGAAAGAGTGTTACCCAAATGAGTAGACCAAACATGGTGTAGATATATCGAACCGGTCTTCAAGGCACACGTCCCAACCACCATCATCCGCTGGACCAATATGAACCTGATTCTTACAACTGTGCGTAACAGTTGTCACATAGCTGTTGCAAACAACAACAGTCAACTGCACCACAACAAACAGGCATTTTTCGTAGAATTATGGTTTTTTCGCCCCTTTGCCGTTTTGCCCCCTGTCTGATTCACTCCCTGGCTCGTTCACCCCCTGGCTGATTCGCCCCCACATCTTGGATGATTCGCCCTCTGGCTAGTTCGCCCCTGGTTCGTTTGCCTCCTGGCTTGTTCGCCCCTGGCTGATTTGCCCTCTCAGTTTGAGTGATTTGCCCCCCCCATTGAGTAACATATTGGCAGGCCATCAAGAGCCACAGCGGGGTCGGGGACAAAATTTTCTAATTTTTAATGGCGCATTCTGGTGTACTTTATATTTTTGTCACAAGGCCGGGGTAACTTACCCCCATATCCACTTCTTGACGGCCTGTATATTCGTCTAATGCATCAATTTCAATTTTCATGTTTTCTCCACAAATGGATGATTTTTGTCGCAAATATCTCATTTTTGATGACAAAGATACCTAAAATGCTAAGAAAAAATGTCAGTTTACTGCATGGGCGCTGCATGTGTGTCAAGTCGGCCTTCCTTTAAAATGAAGTCTTACAGGTATACTTAGCTCTAGGCCTAATAACCGCTACTGCGTGTTGACGAAGATCTACACCGTGTCTGGAAAAAAAGAGCCTACACTTTTTCTTAAATAACTTCAACAAATTTAAACTTATTTTTATAATTTTTGGCTGACATTATCACAATGATACGCTTTACTAAAAGCATCTAAAACTTGTCTTCATAATTTACTTATCACTAAATATAGCTAATTTAATCGTGACGTCATTGAAAATGCCATTTTTGCAGACAGATAACACCTAAATGAGCCTCTGCAATATGAAAACAGGAAAACTAATAAAAGAAAATTGCAGTAAAAACTTCAGTGATTGTTGGCATAGAAATAAATTACTCTTTATCAAATTTTTTTTACCTACTCTTGCTTTTCGCCATGTTAACATGTGGCCATCGTGTGCAGTATGGGAACATCGTTGTGCAGCAGCCGTTATCAGCAAACCACATCATTTCTGCAGCCTGCATTAGCGTCGTGGTAGTGCACATTTGTAATAAAGTTGTTGACTCAGTATACTTTCAGCTGCATGTTGCTTTTATAATTTTGCTTACAAAAAACTATGAACATATTTTTAATTTTGTCAGAGTTAGTAACCATAACAGTGTTATCTTTTTCACCTCGGATACAATAAAAACGGCTTTTTTGATGACGTCATAATTATGTCAGCTCTATGTAGTGACGTGGCAATGTAAAAAAAATATTTTTAAGGTTTAATAAAGTGAACACTCAGGACGACTCATGCCCAAAGTTATAAAAATAGGTTAAGGTTTGACAAAGATATGTTGAAAAAACCATAAGCTCTTTTTTCCAAACACGGTGTAGATCTATATTGACAGCGTCCTACAGCAGAGTAGTTGACAATGTGCTGTAAAAAGCAAATGGACAATCGTTTATTCTCAACATCATGCTACAAACTGTCTATACATTATATTACATATTTTAGCATGTACATATTGCAGTTTATCGACCTTGTAC
>Ga0209367_1001455_pt1 | contig 29159 bp, 17 predicted proteins | sample WorMetLIZISLAND2_FD_187412 | JGI IMG/M metagenome (GOLD analysis project Ga0209367, IMG submission 187412) | Marine gutless worms symbiont microbial communities from Max Planck institute for Marine Microbiology, Germany - Olavius geniculatus... ...
ACCATATATTTTATGTATTTGCTACAGTGTCTGCCTAGTCCGCATGCCGACTTGTTTATACCTTACAGTGTGATTTTCGTTAACGGCGACAAAAACGACGATGTTGACTTATGACTGTCGCGGGTCGCCACGTTAGAAAAATAATTTAGATAAGAATTTTGAGCTAATGCTCACGAGACGCGCGAAAGTTGTTCCAGTTCATTAGTTTAGCTGGTAATTGGGGTGATCATGCTAAGTTAATATACAAATACCAAATTCTCTATCTGGATCACGTAACGATAGTAGCGTGGCACCATTTTGTGAATGATACAGACTTGTGTCGCAGCCCAAAATCGCCAAAAAATTCATAAAACCCCCTATTTTGGCGTTCAGGGTCATTCAAGGTCATTGAATTCGGCGCCAATCAAGAGCCAGTATACGACTTTCTGTTAGTGCTTAATAGTAACCTATAGGCCCTATCTCGCACCGTTACTGAGATACAGCGACTTATTGGCTAAAAATTGCAAATGCCCACCCTTTCTTATTTAGCGCCCTCGTTCGGGGGGACCCCCTTCGAATTTATGGAAAAGCTTTAAACAGATTTTTAAGCAGATTCGTTAACGATAACTAAAACTGAACCGAGAAAATAACAGCAACTTCAACGAAGTAGTAAATATTTTTAAAACTGATACGAAAGCAGAACGAGAATCACACTGGTGTAGTATCGTCACACGACCCTCTGATGTGTACCCCATAGGCTGTACATTCACATTCAGACTGATTCAGTCAGTTACTATACGTGTAGTTGACTGCCCCAAGCAAGCATGACTGACGCCGAGTCTCCAATGTCTGGTCACGTCCGCTGTTTATATAACGCCTGAAAATAATTGTTTTTGGCGCTGTACGCGGACGTAATTAGCCGGCAGCCGGCATAATTATTTCTGTGTAACGATCAAGTCAGCTGACACTACATCATTACCTTGTGACTTACTTGTGTTGTGTATCTTTCTAGCAGTTTTTTTTCAAACGGTATAACTCTTTATGGAAAACCTATCTCAGAATTACGGAGCGTCACCTGCCATGTGGGATCACACAGTGTTACCTGCCATTCGACACAGGTGAACGCGCCTCACCCGTAACCCCAGCCAGACAGGTCGATACTCGACTTGCCTACCATGGCGGGATGGAAGACTGAGTTAACCTATGTAGGGGTTGGTTATATACCAAGATGGTTTATTTGTCATTAGACAGTCACCCATCCAAGTATTAACCACGTGACCAGGAGTTGAACCAACGACCTCGCTATCGCAAGTCCAGCTTCTGACTGCTGCCACGGCGATTCACATACTTTTTGATTACCGTACTGGCAGGATAAGTATGCCACTGAGCTGTGTTAAAAATACTGCAGTGATATCCAGTTTTGCTGTTTAATGTTCACATCTGCTGAATCACTGTAGATCATTCACGCCGTTAATCTGCATGCCCGAACATCTGACAGGCTTTTACGAGCTACTATTTCGTCTTTGTCGGATAACTAAGTGTTGATAAAATGTCCAAAGTGAGACCATCATTTGCAGAAGTCAGAGTGGTCTGAATGCATCAGACACATTCTGTCTTATTGCCTTCTAGAACACACGCCTGCAGCTTTATAGTCATATAATGTGCGGAAGCAATGCCGAGCGTGAAAAATTAACACTTTGACATAAGTCACGTAATAATGGCATGCTATATTTGCAGCCATATTTTCTGACAGACTGTCGCATTGCGTAAGACGTGGTTGGGTGCTTGCTTGCTAGCTGAGTTGAGAGCACTGAGTGAGCCGTGTGATTGCCAGGTATTCCGCTGTATAGCTGTTAACATACGGCATTGACATCTGAGGATGAATTGAGCCGCTGCTGCAGCATTGAACGTGTAGGTGCGTTGAGAAATGTCCACCGTCCGGCGTCTGTCAGAGCCTGATGTCATTGGCACGTGGGTGGGAGTGAGACAATGACGCGCTTTAGTGCTCTGACTGCCCAGGCACTTGCCGTCTGTCTGTCTGTCCGTCTGGGTCAGCGCAGTGAGGCGTGGGTACCTGTGACGACCTCGGTGACCTCTGATCTGAGGCAAAGGCAAAAGACAAAGTCCAGTACTTGCTATAGTGCTTCTTACATGAGACCTACTCAAAACTAGAAGCGCTTTACAATCTCGGAAGTGGCGGCTGATTGGCATAAGCTCACAGCGCACTATGCGGCCATCCATTGCCCGCGTAAACGAACAATTGGACCCGCGGTTTGCAGCTAGCAGACATACCGCCGCCCCAATCAGCCACACTAGGCCTTCATTCCGTAGCCCGTAAGCTACTACTCATTTCCAGTTCCAGATGAGGTACGATTCATCAGCACTGTGTCCAGCCTGTAGACTGCAGCTATGTCTGGAGTTGAGGAAGGAGCTAGTTGACGCAGTCGTGTGAGTCAGCAGTGACGCTAGCCATCCAGTGACTTATCACATATGTTTATGGTGCTGCAGGTTTGATAATCTGTGACCACTGACCAGCCATACGCTATACACAAGTACACATGCCAGCGCTGTCATGGAAATGATTCAGCTGCTTGACTAAGTAACCATTGCCAGTCTGCCATGCAACGTAATATCTCAAGTGGCAATAATCCTGTGTGCAGAGTCCTTGAGCGTTGAAATCTGATATGTACTGCTGGAATCCCAGACAAAAGGCCACCAAGCTAGTTTTTTGCCATGTATAATTTAACTTGATAAAGTAATGAATTTAATTTCGTGACTTTTGTGCAAAAACATTGTCTTATGCTGTATTTGGGTCTTTCACGTGCGACTTTGAGCTCGAGACGACAGAGGAGCATCTTTTGATGACTCGCTCCATTGAACCCAGAAAAATAAAGCAAAATGGGCTTAATAAACGACAGCAACAAGAACTGTCAATTTATTTCATAGTATATAGTGTGGCGACTTTTGAGTTATATTTCCGAAAGGATGTGCACTTTATTTGGAAGAAGACTGATACTGAAAAACCAGCTTTGTGGCCTTTCGTCCAGTGACTTTTTGTCCGTCCACTGTACTGCTGGACTGGATACGTTTGTCCCGTTCTCTTAGATTAGCCGCGAAACGACCACATTCCAGTCAGGTAGAGTTTAAACATCTTTTTGCATCAGAGAAACCATAAGGGTCAATCAGTTTGTTTATGTACAGTTCTTGTGTCCGGCCATTTTTCGTTGGTAACATCTTGAGTGCAGTTGCCAGTTAATATGGCGCAATGGTCCAAGATCCGTCATTCAAAAACTTGCAGACAAAGATTTTTTGGTGAATATTAAAATTTTGTCATTTTTAGTGCTCAATCAAAGTAGCATCGTCAGCATAAACAGCAATAAATGTCAATGGCTGTTTTCTTGAATATACAACTGTCTGATTTCAACTAAACAAATCCAAGTTCTATCACACTGGCTGCGTGCATTTCTTCCATTATGCAGTTGTCTGCACTGATTGGCTATGCCGAATTTTTCACTAGCCGCTAGGCAACGAGGAACAGTTCTGGGGGTCATCTGGTGGATGCTTGAAGCACTTGCTTCATGTCCGCTGATCAAGTTGCACCCAGCTTCTTTACTGGTGGTCACATTCCGTCCATCAGGGTGGTAATAATAATAATGATATTTTTGTGTTTATAGGCACGAACCTTTGTTTTACAGAAGGCTTAGGCTAAAAATATTGTACTGTGGTATGGCCAGCGTTTTGTTCTATTTAACGTTGCTCAGGGCATGACGCACTGCTCGCGGTCCGCTGCCTGGGAATTTCATGTAATTTGGAAAGTGGTTACCCTGCATGCGTGAGGTACCTGTAATGGCATTTGCAGCTGTCGACACAAACGAACGTGTCATTGCTTAGCATAACAAGGTGATTGGGTTGCTTTAGATTAGCATTCTGTGCGCCACGCTTAGAACAATGCTGATCGTTAATTAATACAAACTGCAACAACACACGTGCCGTCGTGCACGCACTGCTTGTACTGCAATGCATTCTCAATGGGTTTTTTCTTATTGGAACCTCTTCTGGTTGTCACAGACCTAAGATTGGGGAATAAGCGAAGTTGAAGCCATATCCGGATGGCTGCACTGCACAGTATGTGGGCATTGGGCCGACGTACTTTACAAGTTTTGTATGGATTAGATATTGTCAATTATGTAACAATTTGGCTTTTTGTGTTGGAATAATTCCGCTGGCACATTTCGATAACACTTGAGACTAGTCACAGCTAAATAAAAGGCCCATTAGAACGAAAGCCCACCAGAACAAAAGAAAAATATTCATTCTGTTGGGACGGAGCAGCAGGAAGCGGAAATTTGCTTACACTCGATGTCGTTAGTATTAGACTTTGTGCATGGGTGAGTGTATATAGTGTATATAAATAATGCCAGAGTCTGGGACTGTGAACGACAACAACGTCTTAAGTGAGTGTCTGTCAGTGAGTTGGTCAGCGACGTTGGCTGGCTGAATACTAGCAGTTAGCAGCAGACAGTTGCAGTCGACAGTCGGTCGCGACGTGACCCCCATGACGTGACGGGCCCAGTAGCGTGTTCGTAGATCATACATCAGTAGGCGTGATTGTAACTCGGACATTAAGAGTAATGTTTTCCCCGCGGTAGCAAATAACGCCACCACGTACGCGCTTAAAATTAGACCATTGCTAGCGAGAAACGTGATGGCTCAGTCAAATGTCAAATGTAGATTTATATGGCACATTATCGTAAAAACCTCCGATGCGTGAACACTGGACACGGTCGGCGAGAGTGCGCTGCGGGTTAAGGTCCCCGTTCGGAATTGTATATTTTTTGTCATCAACTTTGTAATTTTTTATGTCTGGCATGAACATTTTTTGAATTTTTTGAACGCCAACTTACGATTTACGAAATCACTTAGCCTGCAACTTAACGGAGATTTAGCGTTAACTTTAGGCTTACAGTTTAGGTTAGGTACTCAGGGTTAGCTTTAGTGCCAGTATTCAATGATTACGATTAGAATAGGTTTTAGTTGCCCACGCCGCGTGCTCGTGTATGATCTACGAAACGAATACGCAGACGGTCGGTCGGCTGTCTGTCTGCGTGACTGTTTAGTACTACGGCTGTAGTGACACAGTCACGATATACTGCACTGCAGACATTGCGACGCCTGCAAGTGCAGCTTGCTTGTTCGCTCGCTTTGCTTTGCAGTCGCTCTACAATTTACAGCTTACTTATCAGTTCTTCTGAGCGTCGATTGGAATGTGTCGCGCTGCCCTGCATCGATTCTGCTCAGGGGCGTATAAACTTTGGAGCAAATGATGCAAGAAAAAATAGGGGGAAGGGTTTTTTCGGAAATCAGATGTGAGAGGGTTGGACTAATTCTGCATTTCTGATATATTGCGTATAGGCGTCCAATACTTAACGCGGGTAAAGACCGGAAGTGTTCTGTGACGCCTAGAATGCACCAAATTCGTTTTTGGCTAGGGCTCCGTCCCGGATCTCGAACTCCTTGTGGGATTTCACGACGCTTGCCCAGACTCGGCTGGTCTGGGGATACCCTTTCCCATTCGCCACCCTCGAGTTTTCAACGCTTGAGTTTGAGGGAAACTTGCTCAAAGGATTTAGGGGTGATAGACGCCTCTGGTTTTGCTTGAGTTTCCCCCAGGGCGGCGACGTCAGAACTCACGTTTCAAGCGTTCTCCCTCCGCCGGTGAATGGTGTGCTTTCAACGACAGATTAGATCAGAATTGAATTGATTGACAGCTTCAGCTAACCAGCCGGCCAGAAGTTGAGGAGCTGAAAACAACAAACGCGACAAGGCTGATGTGCTATTAAGAAACTGCCCAGTCACTTAGGCAAAGTGGAAATACGCAGAGGAGGGGTTTCGTCTTAGGGGGAGAGGGCTGTTGTGGCAGGGAGGCACCCCTATTGTGCTTGAACAGCTTGATGGCAGTTTGTAGCGTTGAATGATGACCGTTACATTAAGCGGCTTGCAGCCTGGCATTCCAGCGCCCACATTATCTATCTGCCACTCATGCTTTACTATACTGCCCCGAGGAATTAGCCTGCGTTAAAAGCCTGCATTAAATGCCTTATTGCAGAAAGTAGGCACTTTTGTCATTTATAAGAGTTCTTCGGAAACGTCTTGCTATTCGGCGTTAAATGGCATTCCAGTGTGTAATAGCTGCAATAGATTTTTAACCAGTCCACCGTGACTGCAAGTTACCGTTTATTGCCAGCTGTTTTCACTGTTTTCTTGAGACCTAGTTTTTGTCGTTTTTTAAAAAAAAACCTGAATTAAATGCTTAGGCCTATAAACAATTAAACATGGATGGTACTGGGTGGCCTATTTCTTGCTGATGTGCCATTAAGAAACTACTCACCCACCCCACCCTCCTGAGAGGTGTGCTGTGTTGGCGTGTCTTGGGAAAAAACTCAAAGTATATACCAACTCAAGTACCGTATCAGTAACTATCAGCATTTGAATGACCGGTACTGGCCTGCCACTGAAAAATCTACTGCCACTCCCGCGAGTTTAGTTCAGTTCAGTTCAGTTACATCGCTTTGTAGGCACCTTAACATACAGCAAAGTCTTTCCCAATCCCAAGCCATAAGGTTCATGGCGCTGATCTGCGTTTCCTCAGCCATTAGTGGGTGAGTAGTTTCTTAACGGCACATCAGCACAAAATAGGCCATTCAGTGCCATAGTTTCCTTAGCCATTAGCCAGACACCAGTTTACACTGCCAGACCACAGATACGGAGTGGGGGGGGGCTAGTGCGTCGCGTGGTGTGCGTGTCTACGTCCCACCTCTTGCTGTTACTCATTGCACCTACTTACGGAGGGATGGCCAGACTGAGTTGATTTGGTTGGTTGGTTACGTATCGAAAGTACACCAGAGAATAAGTCTGTAGTTATTAAGTGGTTTGTTGCAAGAGACTGGCGAATGTGTCTTTGACTTCGTGGTTGTTGAACAGTTGTGCAACCCTGGTAATTGTGCAGCAATGCTACAACAAATGCTAACTGCACAATGCAGAATCGCACACAGTGCACACAATTGAAGTTGCTTTCATAATTTCGTGTTTTTCTGAGTATGGTTTGGTCTTAGTGAAGAAGAAGAAATAAGTCACTGACTAGTGCACCGAGTGCAGTGCACCAACTACTGATGATGTCTTAGTATCTTACTGTTCTTGTCTTATGTGAACAAAAATATTTCACAAACGAAACATTTTCTTGTGCATGTCTGTGCAGATCGTGAAGACCAGTCGATTCTCTGCACGTATGTACATTGCTCATGTGCTCATGTAGTGTTAGTATTAAAGATCATTACTTATATTATTGATATAAAGTTTTACCATCGTCTGTAACGTTGTTTTATATTAGCTTTATGGTCTTGATTTTGCCAACTTTTTAGTATTTCTTATTAATGCATAAATTAACATGCTTTTAACCATTTATTGCAGTGAATGGCCTGTTTTGTACTGATGTGCCATTAAGAAACTGGTCACCCACTCGCGTGTTTTTTTTGTTGGATGCAGCGGAGAGTCGGGCGCGGGCAAGACTGAAAACACGAAGAAAGTTATTCAGTATCTTGCATTCGTCGCAGCATCACTCAAGTCTCAGAAACAGACGACTGCCAACATCATGGCCAACATGCAGGTATTCAGTTATTTTTATCTCTGCCAAGGTGAACGTAGTGAACATTGGAAGAGATTAAGAGATTGGTGTCGTTCTGTTCGTCGTTCGATGTGTGTGTTTTTGTGTGTGTGTACATGATGACACATCATCTTCTCCACATGTCATTCACTTGGCGTGAGATATGCACTCTTACGAGCGCCTTCTAGTTATTTATTTTTTAAAACTATGCACATAACAAACATACATGCAGACAGTGCAACACTCGCTAACCCTCAGACAGCCAGCTGCCATTCATCGCTCATTGTCAACCCACATACTTGGGGCCAAAACGGTTAGGATGTTACATCAAAATGCTGTGGGGTCAACTTCTGGCCAGGTCTCTTATCAAGTGATTACTACCTGGGTGGGCGACTATGGACAGGCTGATCATTTCACTATATAACCAACCAGCACAAAGGTCAACTCAGCCTTCCAGCCTTCTGGGGTAGGTAAATCAAATACCGGTTTGTCTGGCAGGGGCTATGGGAGGGCGGCGCATTCATCTGTGCCTGGTGGCCGGTAACAGTGTTGTGAGATCTCATATAACAGGTGATTGTGCTCTGTAGCTCTGAGATGTGTTCCCGTGATGTGAAGAGCTACGCACACTTTTTGATTTTAACTTTTTTTGATCGCTGACATTGTTACGGCACCAAAAGTTACATGTTTACAAGTTACAAGCTTTACAGCATTATTATAATGTCATAAGCTTTTTGGATTGCTTAAAAATATGATTTGAATTGTTTGTCAGCTCTCTCTATTTTTACCATGTGCAGAATTAAAACGTACTGATACACTATTTGTTTTTTTAATGTAATTTTATGTAAAGCTTATCAAATCCTATATTAGCTTGGGTTTTACTTAGCGAGCATTGCATTGCTGTATGTAATATATTGATTTAATTATGACATTGGTTTTGTTTGTGGATAGAAACTGATGGTAAGGTGTTTGTGATTTTAAATAGCATGATTTGCAGCATATCACACTGAAGTAATAATATAGCTGTGATTATGCACTGTGTCTCAAAATATAATGATATTTACAATACTTTTGTACATTTATTACTCTTGTGTATAGGCCATTGAGTGATGGTTTTGCTGTATCCACTTCATCTACATTGTATTGCCAGTAACACTGAAAAAATCTGCTAATTTCTGATGTTCCGGCTTTTACAGTTTCTCAAGGTAAGGCCATTGCATTTAGTAGGTGAGGTGGACAATGTGAAACCACGGTTCAATGGTGTATAGACTGAGTTTTGCAGCTACTGAAAAGTTTAACTTAGTTATTGTGAAAAAATGTAGCGACATTGTTTGCGACACGGTGTAGATGCATGATAAATGGCATCGAACGATTTAACAAGTTAATTGACTCAACAGTTATGCATGCATTGCACGTTTATGCTCAATTAGCACTGTTGCTGTTGTCAGTTAATTAATTATTAATGCTAATTTATGTCGGTTTGTATTTTTGCACACATAGTTCAAAGATTTAAACTTGGTGAGTATGTTTATTGTCAGTTGTAGTGGGCTAAGGCTTGGAACTATTTTATTCTGTTTTTTTCTTACTCATTTTCTGCATTTCCACTCGTTATTATTGCTAATTATTATTATGCTAACTATAGTATTGTTTTTATTGTTTTTGTGATTGTTTTTACATGGCGACAGAAAAATTATTGCATGCAGATCTCCCAAATTTCATTGCCATGGCAACGGGGGTCGGTCGGGGAAAATGCAATTGGCAGCATTCGATGGCCCATCCCCGAAAACTTTTCTATAAGGGCAAAAATCTCTTACGCAAGCCGAGTTATAGCCAATTTTGTCCCAAATTTTGTTGCCATGGCAACGGGGGTCAACCAGGGGTAAATGTAAATGTCACTGTTAATTAGGCCGACTCCAAAAACCATATCCTAGAACCAAAAATTACGACTCTTTATCTTGCACACAGCGGAAGTTATGACAGTTTAAAGAATTTTAAAATTTTCCCTATAAGTGCCATTGTAATTTTTTTGAATTTTTTGAATAAATAAGTCAAAAATTACATTTTTATTTTGTAACGTTAAAAAGGCACTTGACGTATTAAGCGTAAAAATCGGTCTAACGGACTCACCTGTAGGCGAGTTGAAGAACCAAAAAAAGTGTAGTAAATTTCAAATAGGAGGGGTGTATATTTCACCTGTATGGGGAGCAAAAACCCCTGGGCGGATTAAGCCCAAATTTTTTGGTGGTAGGGGTCCACGACATAAAAACGCAATTTAAATTTGGTGATGATCGGTTCAGGGGTTTTTGGTAGGCTGAGGGTCAAAGTTTGTTTTTTTTCATAGACTTTGAAGGTCGTCCTTACAACACTCGCACTATCGTGTGAGGTGTGATTATAATGGGCATAACATTGTGAACAAATGCTTCATTTTCTTACAGTACATTTCATTGGTTGCTGATTTAAAGTTATATCTGACTAATAAATGCTTGCAGCTTTCATTTAGCTTGGCTCTATCCCTTGCATGTTTATTTGTCTGTACTGTTCTGTATTACCGTACTTGTCTTTTAAATTGTCAAATGGTCATGTCAGTATAGGGTTTTATTTACTGCATTATGGTGCAGTAAATTGTATTCTATATGCAACTGCTTTTGATGCTGTTTTTTTTTTCAAACTATCACTGTTCCGGGCATTGTAGGTTGAGGTATCTCATTCTTCTGCTTGCTTTTGTTTTTGTTGAGCTTTTGTGCACCTATTGTTAATTATCAGTGCCAAGGTAGGTGGTTATATTTTTTTGTCCTGTGTTACTTTCGTGTCTCTCTGTGACCTGCATTACTCGAAGTGTTTTTTTGAGCGGTTAGTTTTTGGTACAAGACAGTTGATTATTTTTGCAGTACGTGAGTGAAGATAACGACTAAAAATTTTGAAATTTTGTTAGTTTTTTTTAATATTGTAAACCATTTGCTAATTTGTTGGAATTGGGTGGGTCGTCTTCGGAATCAAATATTCACCAGTACTTAGTAGGAAGAATTTTTGTTGATGTATGGTGAGTTAGCAGTCTGTTTTCTAGTTTGTCTGAGTGACTCTGTGTAAAAGTTGCAAGCTTCTATTGCATGCACCTTGTTTAAATATTATGTGTCTTCTGTAGTGAAAGTTCTGCTGTGGGTCATTCTTTAACTGGTGGTCATTTTCGTTTTGTTTGCAATATCACTTTTGAGCTTTGAGTCTGGAGAAATGTAGTGCCTCAGAGTTTTGGCTGGTGTTGCACATTTTGATTTTGATGGTGACGGTGTGACTGAAGTGTTTTGTGCACATCATTGATGACTGATCGCTTATTAATACTTAGCAAATTAAGTGTTAACCTAAACTGGCAACTTGCCAGTGCTAGTTCTAGTTAATGACCTTGACATTGACTTTGATTCTAGTTTGACTTGACCAAAATTTCACACCACGTCTCCAAAAAACGAAGTCACTTTTGTTTTTTGACTAGATCCATGACACATCGGTCGATTTCAATAATTTTTGGGGAAATTTTGGCGTGCAACATTACAAAGAAACTTGCTGTAAATGACTTTAGTTTTGCTCACTTCAACTTAATACTGTGACTAAACTGTCTTCTGAAATGCACTTTGTAGTTTGGCTGTTTACAACAGTGAATGGTTACAGCTATCACTAGGACAAAATCACAAGTTCTGTGTAACACTGGGTTTTCTTACCAGGTCTGCTGGCATACTGACCTAGTCAGTTTTAGAGTCGTTATTGGTGCTGGCCTTCAGGGTGACTTTGAGTTGTATGCTAGAGCTTAGTTGGGTATAACCCTAGTTAGCTCAAAGCACCGAAAGAAGTGAATAAGCTGGCCCCACACATTGGTCAGAGCTGTTTGTGTGAAATATTATTCTATCATGCCATGTGCTGTTACTGTGTAGGGAGAGTTGGAACAGCAGCTGCTGGAAGCTAATCCAATCCTAGAAGCATTCGGCAATGCAAAGACCGTGAAGAATGACAACTCTTCTCGATTTGTTCGTATTTTTAATATTGTTTCTGCAAATAGCACTGAATACTTCATAGATATAGATATAGATCATCCTATTAGGAGATTGCATTTTGCACTTATACGTTTTTACATCTTGTACATGTTGTAACTTTAGATGTCATTGTGCATTGTATCGTTGTATGCGTTGTGTCCTCCAATAGACAGCATTATAAGATTGATGACTCTCTGGAGGATAATAGGGCAGATTATTAGAACTACTATTATTGTTAATTTCATATGCACTTGTATAGTGTAGTTCTTACATTTTAGGTTTAGGTCGTTTTTTGAGTTTTGTGTTTCTGTAAAGGTTACACTTACTGTTCCATTACTATGTGTTTGCGTGCATTCTGCCTGCAAAGGCTGTCCCTGAAATGACCTATACTGTGTCGGGTGAGACGTTAAACCCTACTCATTTACTCACTCACTCACTGTGCATTGTATCACATAAGTTTTCTATGCTTTTAGAACCTCTAATCTCGTTTGTCTAATCACTGTTGAACTTCTGTGAGACTCTGTTCTGCATCACGCTATTTTGCAATTTTTGATCTAAAATGTTTTCAAGAAGACTATTAATGATGATATTTACATCTTTAAAATGGCTTTCTTTTGAGACATCTAAATACTTATATTAATTGTTTATGACTTCAATAAGGGGCTTTCTTGCACAGAAACAATATTATCGTGTTAGACTTATTTGTGTCAAAATTTCTGCAAGCTCCTCGAGCAGTGACAATTTTTACACCCCAACGAATAATTTAAAAAATTAAATAAATTCAAGCTGCACATGCACCAAGTATGGAATTTTGTACATAGAGACATTTCGCTGAAATAATTATCTGTGCAACTTACCAATTACCATCGACTAAAGGCTTTTGAATGGCAAAAGGTCAGATTGTTTGATTCTTGTTCCTGCATGATTGCCAGTGTGTAATGTTGTGTGTGTGTTGGTTGTTTGTAGGGAAAGTTCATTCGGATCAATTTTGACGTTTCAGGTTACATATCTGGAGCCAACATTGAGACTTGTATCCTTGACTGCCAATAGCATTAATACATTGTAGAGTAATTTGTTATTTGATGCTGTCCCACTAACCACCAGTCAACAGTACGCTTTACAGTACAGTATGTTCATGCTGTATGTATTATGCAGTAACATTATATCTGCTATAGATATTTGATGTAGTGACAAAATAAAGTAAATATCGTAGGTAGGTGTTGTTTTCCGCAAAGAAATCAAGTAAATAGTTTATACTCATATTGTTGTTGTATTTTCTTTGACTGATGTTCACAAATCAGACTTGCTGGAGAAATCGCGTGCTGTTCGGCAAGCTGCTGATGAACGTTCGTTCCATATTTTCTACGAGATGGTCAACTGCTGTAGTGCCGAGTCGAAAAGTCAGTTCGTGCAGAATTTTCGCAAATTTCATTGTTGCCTAAAATTCGTATTGCTGTAGATCTATCTTGATTTTGTCATCACCATTTTCGTCACAAGCTTGTACTGATTGTGAGAAAGTTGAACTGAAGAAAACCTTAGGAAGAATTGTAGTTTTGAAAATCCTGAGAAAAGTGTGATTATCAAAAAATCTGAATGAAAAACCTTAGATCAATGTGCCTGCAGTCGTTATTTTGATTTTTTATGTGTATATATATATATCTATATATATTTATGTTGAAATAGTGATAATTTTTACGCGCGAAAGCAGCTACTGCTTTTATGGCGTCTTAGCCATCGCAATTCCATTCGTCCGTCTGTCTGTCTGTCGTAGAGGTGGATCAGTCAAAAACGGTGCAAGATAGGATCACCAAATCTTCACCGTCGGCTGCTTGGAAGACTCTAGTTTCAGGAACCGTAAAGCTTTTCCATAAATTCGAAGAGGGTCACCCCGAACAAGGCGCTAAATGAGAGGGGTGAGCAAAATTTGCGATTTTTGGCCAATAAGCCGCTGTATCTCATTAACGGTGCAAGATAGGGCCTAGGTTACTATTAATCACTAATAGAAAGTCATACACTGGCTCTCGATTGGCGCCGAATTCAATGACCTTGAACGCCAAAATGGAGGGTTTTATGGATTTTTTTGCAATTTTTGGCTGCAACATAAGTCTGTATCATTCACAAGGTGGCGCCACGGAACTATCGTTATGCGATTCAGATAGAGAATTTGGTATTTGTATAATAACTTAGCGTGAATACCCCAATTTTCAGCTAAACTCCTGAAGAACTGCTATAGTCTTTCGCGCGTCTCATGAGCATTAGCTCAAATTTCTTGTTTATTCAGCAATGTCATATTTGATATGAGGAAGTTGGTGGTCTTTGTTTATTGATTGTCATTTTTTGTTTCTGATGTAGTTATTTCTCGTCGTTGATTGGTTCTTGGTGGTATGAACTGTCGTGTTGTAGAGGAGTGTCTGATTGAGGACATTCGCAACTATCGCTACCTGACCCACGGCAACGTGCCGGTCGCAGGACAGGATGACGAGGAACTGTATCGTCAGCTGCTTGAAGCTATGAATATCATGGGCTTCAGCAAGGAGGAACAGCTTGGTCAGTGCGGCTTTACGCTGGTCTGCTGGTAGTCTGTGTGCTTAGCCTAGCCAGGGTGGCCACAAACCTGGAAAATCATGGAAAACGTGGAATACTCAGGGAATTATCTGGACCTGGAAAATTCGGGGAATTTTCAGGGAATTCTGTGCAACTTCATGAAAAAATTGTAACAAAACAAAACATTGTCACCAGATGTGGTTTCTGGGGTGCAAAACTGCTGTAAAATACGAAAAAAAGCTGGGGCTTTAGCTCTTCAAGATTACAGTTATTACAGTTACTTTTTGTAGGTATAATCTATGGAATAATAAGTTAATGAGTCTGGAAAAACCTGGAAAACTCGAAGAATTTCCTTTCTCCTGCTTTGTGGGCACCCTGGTTGTGGTAATGTCATTGTTGATTTCATCGTTGATCTCATCAGTGAAGTTACTCTACGTTTAGCCAGGTGAGTACTTATAAAGATAGATGACCATTTGCAGATACACGCCGTCTACGTATTTGACTGAGCCTCCCAGGCGATGTCAGTCTTGTCACTCCCTTCGTTGGTAGGCATCATGAGTAGGGCCCACAGTTTTCCAGCTGCGGAATTTGCCCTTTTCCGCGGAATTTTGATATTGCGCCGAGTTTCGCATTTTTTGCAGAAGTTAAGAAATGACTGATGACTAGTACGATCGTCGGCTTGATAACATAATTAGACTAACTATATCATGGAGAAAAATTAAACTTAACTGCTTAAAACTGCGTCCCTACTAATAATTACCATTGTAATATGACACAGTCATAAATAAACTCAGTGTGACTAATTGACAAATTACGCTTATGTTGCTAGCATAACTGAGCACCATGCCAGCCTCTAAAAAGTTAAGTTTTTTTTAACAGAATAGAGCTTATTTTACGCACAAACGGAGGGCCGTGGTAATCTGCGGAATTTGGACAATTTTGCCGCAGTGAGTCGCGGATTTTTGCGAACTGGCCCGCGGAGAATTTGGCAAAAATTACCGCCGAAAACTGTGGGCCCTATATATCAGTCTTGTCAGTCCCTTCGTTGGTATCCACGATGAGTACTGGTGATGGTTAAAGATGAACAGTAACAATATATGCTGACCATTTTAACCTTTCCACCTTTATTGTGCTGCTCACATGCACAGCTGCTGCTATGACAGCGTCGATTGTCGTGTTACATTCAGTGCTGTTCGTTTGCAGGCAGCTCAGTGATGTTTGTCTTGTTAATGTGACATTGTACGCGTACAGCTATACACAAGACGGTGTCCGTTGTACTGTTACTTGGCAACATGCAGTTCAAGCAGGAGAAGAACTCGGACCAAGCAGTTATGCCTGATGACACAGGTAACTGATGATGTCTATGTCTATTCAATCATTTATTTCCTTGAACACATGTAACGACAAAACATGACAGATGAACAATGGGTACTTGTCCGCTAATTCACCCGCACTCAAATTATTTTTGTTAACGCTAACGCTAGCCATAACCCTAAACCTGACCTAACCATGGCCCCAACCCTAACTTTATCTATATACCTAATCCTAACCCTAAACCTAACGGTTAATTCGGGTGCGGGTGAATTAACGGACAAGAACTGAACAATGTTTGGTGACAGGACACCAAGACAGGAAAACCTGCACTAACAGGTAACCTCAGAAAAGAAGAAAATAGTGGAAGATAATTTTGCTAGTAAGTGTGAGAGAACAAGCTTATGACTCGCGATTTCTTGATCGTACGTTTAGCGTCTTAACCATTACACCACTAAGCCACAGTGATAGTGATAGAAAGAACGTGTTGAAGTGTATGCTGAAGTGTTGGTAGTGTTGGTAGCGTGGTGTAGTGGTAACGCAGTTCGTCCGATAACGTAGGTACTCTACGCCAGGCCGGGTTAGTACTGCGGTGGGTGACTGCCTGCGGGCAGGTAAACTATCTTGGTATGTAACCAGCCGCCTAGGTCAACTCAGCCTTTCACCCCGTCGGGGTAGGTAGATCGAGTACCTTGTATCTTGTTGGGGTTAAGGCGGGATGCTTCATCTGTGTCGAGTGGCAGGTAACACTGTGTGATCCCATGCGGCGGGTGACGCTCCGTAGCTCTGAGATGGGCTGCTTCCCATTAAGAGCTATATCACCACTTTTAACCTTTAACTTTTAAGACTGATGGTGGTCTGTCGATTCTAGTGGCTCAGAAGGCTTGCCGGCTGCTGGGAGTGCCAGTAACGGCCATGACGAGTGCTTTCTTGAAGCCTCGTCTCAAAGTCGGACGCGAGACTGTCAACAGGTCTCAAACGAAGGAACAGGTTTGTTACTGATAATCTAACGAGTTTATGTAAAATGCTAGTAGCAGTAGCAGCAGCAATACAGTTTGTATTAATAGAGTTCGGTTCAGGAACAATTTTTATGTAATGCAGTATAATAATTTTTTTTAAAAATTTTTAAAATGATGTCCACGCATAGTAGCTACGTAGACCAGTATTAGTACTAGTAGTCTTAGTTGTTGTAATTGTGGTTGTTTGGTATTGTTCTTATGCTACTGATGTGTAAATCTGTGCATTTTTGACTGATTGTGGTTTCTGTTTGCATCATATATTAATACTTACATTCATGTGGCAGTTTTGGTAGGCCCAAGGATGCTGCATTATCACAGGCTGAACAGTAGTTCAAGCCATGTGTTAACGGCGACTTCTCTTTCCTATTGGAAAGCCAAAAATTCGACCTCCCACAGAATCAAAACCCCTGTCTCGATTGAGATCAAATTTGGCATGGTTGATAACGTCGGCGAGACAGCCCCCAGTGCAAAATTTCAGGCAAATCCTCATGAGGGGGCTTCTCTGCAAATAGGTGAAATATACGCAAAATTTTTATTTATTTATTTTTATTTATTTAAGGACTCGTGGGCGGTTGGGATGCTGAATATTGTTGCAGCATTGTCCCACTAACCGACGTCCACTTAGCGAGAGGTCGTGGACCGCAAAGATCACTGAGTCACAATTATTTTCCGCAATCCGCAAGTCATACGTTTTACTACCTAGGCTTACTTAATCACCTTCAAAGCAACGTCCGTAGAATCAGAAAAAACATTCGTAGCTGATGGAGTTTATGCTCTAAGCTACACTCGTTGCTGGGAGATACTCTTAACCCATTAGGCCTATGTTTTCTTAGGTCAATCACTAACTTTCTTCTAACACTTACAACGTCGGGTACATCATTGAGTGACTTAATTAGGGATTCCGGAAGTATTCGTATAATAAAAGATCAACTATGGAGTTGCTATTTACAACTCCTTAATGCCAGTCAGGTTAAAATTTTCTCATTAACAGTGTCCTTAAGTGAAATAGTGGTATCAGTACTGGTATACCGATATTGCCTTTCTTAAATACCGAAATGCTGGTATTGCCGAACAGCATCGGTATTTTAGGCCCTAGTTATTAACTACTACTGCTCTGTGACTCAGGTGGAGTTTGCAGTGGAAGCGATCAGCAAAGCAATCTATGAGCGTATGTTCAAGTGGATTGTGCAAAGAATCAATCGTTCCATTGATCGTACTAAACGCCAGGGATCATCCTTTATCGGCATTCTCGACATTGCTGGATTCGAGATCTTTCAGGTGTGTTGAATCGTTTTATTAAAGGGATAAACATGTACCTTTGCATATAGTGGTTATCATATATTAGCTCAATATTTTGGATTTTTCCAACCATTTTATTTTTTCTGTTCAACATGTAAGCTATAGGCTATGTTTTTTTGTAATTTATGTCACGGAATGGTTTATGTTGTGCTCATGTGCCACTAAGTAACTAAAAGGTTAAAGGTGGACTACAGCAGATGGTGGTAAACCATCTCAGATTTACAGAGGGTCATCTGCCATATGGATTACACAGTGTTACCTGTCATCTGCTTTAAGCCTAGCCAAAGAGGCTGGTACGCTGTTTATCTAACCTGGAGAGATGGAAGGCTGAGTTGGTTACCCATTCAGGTAGTAATCACAATAGTAACCTTACCGCGAGTTGGAGTTGAACGCATGACCTGCTGATCACACAAGATCACTCTAACCCTAGTCCAGCATTTGAACCATTACAGCATCAAGCAAAATCTGACTTTCCTACTTGTTACTGACTGACGTTTGTGTTGTTGTCATGTGAAAGATGAACTCATTTGAGCAACTGTGCATCAACTACACCAACGAGAAGCTTCAGCAGCTGTTCAATCACACCATGTTCATCATCGAGCAGGAGGAGTACAAGCGCGAGGGCATTGACTGGAAGTTCATAGACTTCGGTCTGGATCTCCAGCCGACCATCGACCTCATTGAGAAGGTAATGGTAGTTGGTGGTTTCTATCCCCCACCCAAATCTGGAATCAAAATCGGGCGCAACTTCCCTAGTTTTGGGCTGAGGTTCCCCCCAATTTCTGACTCAAGTTTTCTCCTCCATTTTGGGCTTCTTTCCCCTCTAGTTTTGTTTGCCCAGTGAAAAATAGGGGGAAGTAAAAAACTGGTGGGGGAGTTTTGCTCTACAACCTCAAAACTCCCCCCTGTTTTTCACTGGGTGCAAGCTGCACCCACCAGGTATAGGGATAGAAGCCACTGATGGTAGTAGTAAGCGTAAGAGTAATAGCCGCTGACAGTGTAAACTGGTGTTTGGATGAGGAAATGAAGGTCAGTGCTGCCCCATCATTTTTACGGCCTAGGAAGGATTCGCTAGGTGGCATTACTAGTTTCAGCTGGGGTTTGTGCTGTATTAGCACTTGTAGTTGTGTACGGTTTACTGTAAGTAGTCACTTTGGTGATGTAAATTGACTGGCATTCTATGTCTGTAGGCCCCTAGCCAGACTTGTCCAAAGTTTGTTATTATTCACGCAGCCTTAGGGGTCTTGAGGAATGCCATAAGCCCTCCAACAGAGTGTGGGAAAAAAGCCTGGGCTGCAAATGCATTATTTTGCATTTCGAGCTGGAAAGTTGCATCAGGTGGTGACATTTTTGTTGGTGTTCAATTGTTTGGGCGACGTTTCCTGGTTTTGGTTAATACGGGGTTCAGTGGGTTTGATCAAACACTTGAAACCCACTTAGCTATGGGCCCGGAATATGTATATATATGCATGACTCATGGAACTGCTTTGGTTATGGAATATATGTCAGTATGACATGTGGTCACTTGCAGCCAACGGGTCTGCTGGCATTGGTGGACGAGGAATGTTGGTTCCCAAAGGCAACGGACAAAACACTCGTTGACAAGCTGCTGGCCCAGCACTCGACTCACTCCAAGTTCCAGAAGCCGACAGACTTCCGCGACAAAGCCAACTTCAGCCTGATCCACTACGCAGGCAAGGTCGACTACAGCTGTGACCAATGGCTGCTGAAGAACATGGACCCACTCAACGAGAATGTCGTGTCTCTGCTTCAGGAATCGTCGTTTGACTTCATGAAAACCATCTGGAAGGATGGTCAGTATATTATCAGTTCAATAGTGAGTTAATGATTATTAGATTGCTTTGAAGAATGCTTTTTACGCGCGATAGCAAAATGCATCACGCGCTTTAGCCATCACCTAGGTCTCTGTCTCTGACTGTTTTGCGGCAGATTGTGGGACTTATATGTAGTTATGTACCGATTAATTTTGTTTTGTGCATTTTACTGTGCGTAAAAATTATCATACAGATGTGTGCATTTATTGGCCTGTTAGCCAGCACCTTTGTTTATTGAGAAAATAAATTTGTAGGGCACAAGCACATGTTTAGAACTTTATTTATGCTATAGGCAATTCGAATTGTTGGCGTGGCGACATCTGTTCCGGGTCAGCGGCATTCTTTTTTGCGGTCAATTCGGAAAGGTCCTGTTCAAGATCGCAACAAACCACTGCACCTTTTCGGAAAGCCAAAGATAACACAACCACCTATTTCATGACCATGATTGACAGTGTGTTCTGCGTGGACAATTGGACATGCATGTTACAAATGGAGTTGTGATGGGTTTTAGCCATCACTCTTGATCGGATTGTGATTATGGGCAGTTTTAGCACTGCGTTCACTGTGTTGTTGAAAGATGTAAGGACGAAGTGTGTTGCATGTTTTGTGTTGTAGCTGACATTGTGGGCATGGCAGCTGCTGTCGCTGAAGCTAGCCCATTCGGCGCCGGACGCACGGCGACTCGCAAGGGAATGTTTCGCACCGTCGGTCAGACGTACAAAGAACAGCTGAACAAACTGATGCAGACTCTGAACAACACCAATGCCAACTTCGTGCGCTGCATCATCCCGAATCACGAGAAGAAGGTTGAACCATCTTTTTCATCTGTAATATTTGTAATATTAGGTCACATCTTGGAATTTATTTGTGGTAGAACTTTACTGGCCACATGCTATTTTTTCTGTCTCCCAACCAGCTGCATCAGTGCAATGAAGGCAACAGATAGGCCTACAGTGCCAGCCAGTGTCTTTATGTTTTTATAGCTGTTCTTTCAAGCACTTACACATCGAGCATAGCTGTTTAGTATTGACTACTGATGTCCTATGACTATCGAATGGGAGTAAAATGACGAGAGTGTTTCACCAGGTGTTCATTTGGCTAGACAATGCCAGTTATTTTTTTGAAATTACTGCTACACATTACAGTTTTTAGTTACTGGTAAGCTGAATATATGGCTATTATCACTGCTATTGCCTCATTTGATCTATCAGTACAGTGAACTGATACCTAATGTGTGTGTGCATGTTTTATACATTTTATCAAGGTCTGGAGAGTATTGTGATTGTAATGAGGTGTAATAATCTGTAGACAGTGTTGAAAGGTGCTTATCGTAAGACTGTTTGTCAGTGCATTCTACATGAGAATGAGTGTTACGAACAGACCCAAAACTCATTTAAATCGTCACACTTCACTGGAGTGAGAATATTATCCATTATACCACTCCACACACTATGGTGAGCATTGTCACGAGATGGTGTTTTTCTTGCTTTTTTAGGCGGGCAAGTTAGATGCGCCGCTGGTGCTTGATCAGCTGAGATGCAACGGAGTCTTGGAAGGCATTCGTATCTGTCGCCAGGGCTTTCCGAACCGCATTCTGTTCCAGGAATTCAAGCAGCGTTACGAGCTACTTACGCCAAATGTCATTCCGAAGGGTTTCATGGATGGCAAGAAGGCCTGCGAGAAAATGGTTTGCTCTCGTCTTAATTATGACTTATCATTCTGTGTACTTAGTCTTATTTTGTACTACTGCATACTGGATTGGTGATTACACGTTCAGCCAATCATTGCTGACTTGCCGATTGTTGAGAGCAGTATCTACAAGTGTACATATTGAATCATTCAGTATTTTTTGATATTGTACTAATAGTAGTAATATTATGCTAATATTCAGTGTCATTCAGTCATTTATGGACTTACATAGTGAACCTAGTTTTGTTGAAAAGTGCCGTTAGCATCGAGTGCAGCCTGATTCGTTCATGCTGTAGTGTTTGTTTGCACTAATGTGGTGACAGATTGAAGCTCTGGAGCTGGATCCCAACTTGTACCGGATCGGACAGAGCAAAGTGTTCTTCCGTGCTGGAGTTCTGGCGCACCTGGAAGAAGAACGCGACCTCAAGCTGACTGACATCATTGTACAGTTCCAGGCTTACGCTCGCGGCTGCATCGCTCGAAGGTAATACTCGTCGTTGCTTTTCTGTTGAGGACCAGTTGCAATAAGATGTTTGTGAAAACTTTATAAAACTGAAGTCTTTCCCAACCTATAAGACCCATTGGACAGTGCTGATCCTTGTTTCCTCATTTCTCAGCCAGGCAACGGTTTACACTGTGCTGCATTGCTTGGTATACTCATTTACATTCTAGTTTTTGCTCATTGCACCTACTTCTGGAGGGATGGCCAGGCTGAGTTGACCTGAAAATGACTGAATGTCTGATAATATGCTTACTTTATGTTAATATCTTACTGCTGGTGTTGAATTGGTTTTCAATGTCCATATCCATTTTTTGTCAGAATAACTAAATTAACAAACGCTAGAGTCTTCAGAAATAAATGCAACATTTTAATGAATTTAATGAACAATGGTGCTGTTCTCAAATTATTTACCTCATTTCAAGTGATGCTGTTGAATTACTGATGATGTGGCCGGTAAATGTTGCTGACTTGTCGCTCCAACTAACTGTGCTAGAGCCCCCTGTCCTCCAGTAGACAGCATTATCACGTTGATGACTGTCTGGGGGATAACAGGGAAGATTATTAGACTACCATTATGTTAGTTACATATGCACGCGTATAATGGAGTTCTTACAATTTTAGGTTAACCTCATTTTTGTATGTTTGTATTTTGTGTTTCTGTAAAGGTTAAACTTTCTGTTTATTGTAAAGTTTAAACTTACCGTTCCATTATTGTGTCTGTGTGCATTCTGCCTAAAAAGGCCGTCCTCGAAATACCTATACTGTGTCGGGTGGGACGTTAAACCCAACTCACTCACTCACTCACTAACTGTGCTAGATTTTTGTGCCATGGAATCATCTCGAAACCTATTCTGCATTTGCGGTTACTTAGTTGGCTGTTTTAATTGTGTATGACACTATTGTGTTTATTCAGGCATTTTCAGAGGCGCAGTCACCAGCTGAATGCGATTCGTGTTATTCAGCGAAACTGCTCGGCATACTTGAAGCTGCGCAACTGGCAGTGGTGGCGACTCTTCACCAAGGCAAGTGCCTGTCAAACTGCTAGCATTTAAAAACCTGTTGCAGAATGTATCTAATAATGTGTATATGCAGCGCTGTTGTTTAGATGAGAGGAAGGCTGTTGGCCCTATATAATGTTGTCTTTCAACAGTTATCAGAAGTTTTCTAAACTGCGGGATTTTATTAACCTGGAATTAACTTTGAAAGAATTAAAACATTGCTGTGAAAAGGTTCAGTAGAAAGTGACTATTAACTTCAACTGTAATAAGGTTGCAAACTTTTAATATTTGTAATATTGATAAACCTCAAATTGGGTCATGTCTAACAAGACTGCAGAACCATAATGTACTTACTGACAGATTGTAGTCATTGACGTGTGAATTACTTAAAGTTGTGGTACCTGTGTGTTTGTTACCTGGGTGTTACCTGTGAATGTGTTACCTGTGGACAGGTGAAGCCACTGCTGCAGGTGACAAACACAGAGGAGAAGATAAATCAGAAGGAAGCGGAGTTGAAACAGGTTGCTGACAGGTATGACAAATGCCATGGATACTCGCTCGGCTACATTCCTTAAACATTTTACGCACAACAGCAGCTACTGCTGTAGTGCGTCTTAGCCATCGCATTTCTGTCTGTTTGTCACACGGGTGGATCAGTCAAAAATGGTGCAAGCTAGAATTGCCGAATTTTCACCTTCGGCTGCTCGGAAGACTCTAGTTTCAGGAACTGGAAAGCTTTTCCATAAATTTGAAGGGGGGCACTCCAAATGAGGGCATTAAATGAGAGGGGGGTAGGCAAAAGTTGCTATATCCAGCCAATACGACGTTGGCAGAGCGATAGAGGCGACCTCTGGTGAGTACAAGTAAATAAAAAACTGTAGACACTATAGCCGCGGGTCGTTTGGTGCCTGGCGCCCTCTGGTGAATGACTTAGACTTTGTTTTACTGTATTTCAAACATGCACCCCAGCTGTTGCGCGTTTCTGTTTGCATTAGCAGATCACTTTGTCTTTCTATGCTTGTCTTTGAAGCTTGTAACTGAGCTATAGTTAGTGACATGTAAATCTAACTAAGTGACTGAATTCTGACTAACAGCACACACCTATTTAGTCTTACTGCCTAAGGCCTTTATATTTTGGCAGTTGTGTGATATTATTTTTCATTATATCTGCATATAGTTTTCAATGCAGTCTACAGTGTACCGTGTATTATGTGAGTGTAACAATTCATAATTTACTGCAGACTATGTTGAAATGTATTTATTACGTGACCATGCTCTATGCCATCAGTCATCAGACTTAAGTTGAGTGAGATTATGGTGAGATTATAGCACTTCAGACACTACAGTGAGACAGGCAAGTCATGAAAGCAATTATAATAACAATACGATAAATGACAGTAGTGAAAGTAATACATGTAATATGGTGGTCATTGCACTGCAGGTATGACAAGCTGAAGGTGGATCATGATGACCTTGAGAAGAAACATCAGCAGATGCTGGAGGAGAAAGTGGCACTTGCCGACCAGCTGCAGGCCGAGGTGGAACTGTGCAATGAAGCCGAGGAGGTAATTGTTAGCCTTGTGTTGTATTCTGCTCTTAAGGGCAGGTTTTCATTTTCATCGACTCCATCTTACTTACTGTGCCGTTTTCTTGAGTTGTGGATGATCCATGTTGTCATCGCTTGTCTTCAGTAACCAACTAAGTAACATTTTTGGTCTCTTTGTTCTTATTAATACTGTTCTCACTAGTGAATCATGATGCAACACATACCCTAACTACTTGTTCTGCCTATTCCTCAGTGTATTCGTGTTTTTCCGTCTTGTTTCAAATGTTCTTAACACCTTATCATTTTTTTGTGTGTTTCATTCAAGAAACACTGCTTGTGATGTGATAGTAACGCTAATAACTATGTCATTCTTTAGTGTCAGTGGTTTAAGTGACAGGCAGACACCGTGTTATGGAGAAATGTGTTTCAGTAGGTGGAACGGCTTAGAGCAATGCAGTGTGGTAATAAATCATCGTGCAGGAGGCTCTGTTATGTTTTGGTTATGGAGCTGAATCAACGTTTTTTTATATATTTCTGTAGACACTATTTTCCACCTTTCTTTTTAGGTTTTCATTTTTTTGTCATATTTCTTTTGGCGGTACTGCAAAGCTGTGCCTGTGGAGTATATGTGACGCATGCTGAATGTGGTAGGCTCGAGTTCGGCTGGCAGCTCGCAAAGAAGAGTTGGAGGAAATTCTTCACGAAATGGAACAGAGGATGGAAGAGGAAGAAGAGAGGATTAATAACATGGCAAACGAAAAGAAAAAACTGCAAACGAATGTGCAAGATCTGGAAGAACAGTGAGTGATTTGTTTTCGTGTTTCTAAAAAGTTCACAAGTATTTTTTATAGACTTAATGATTTAGTTTTATGCTCGCGTTTGCTTTATGCTTGTGCTATTTTTGAATTTTCTTCTGTGATGTTATGATATTGTATTGCATTGTGTTGTTTTAGCTGTATCGTTGTATTGTTATTAAATTTTATCTCAGTTTTTCCTTAATATTTGTGTTCGTGTTTGTCACTGTTCAACTACTGTTGGTGTTTTAGTGGTTTTTGATTTGTGTCGACTGAACAATGGTCTTGAACTGTGTGCTTTGTTCACGTTGATGATGATAGTGCATATATATGTCGTAAAGTAGACCTCTAAGCCAGCTAGCCGTGAATTTCACGGCTAGCTTAGCATTTTCGCGGCTAAGGTCCCGGCTTAGCCACGAATTATGTGGCGATGGTGGCTTGGTGTAAAAGGTAAAAACTACCAGTAGTTAAATTCTGCAATTTTTATCATCTTTGTGATTGCCTACAAACATCATTTGAAATTATTAAATTAATTGGAGTTAGTTTTTGGAGATAAAGTGGCGAAAAAATTTTCCAGTTCCAGCCTCACTTTGAAGCGATACTATGCTGAGCGCAGGCAGAATATGTTCACACAACATACTACTACGATAGTGCTACGCTGATGACTCTCAGATATATGTACACTGTCAGCATCACAACTCTGTGTCTACTATCTCTTGTTTTTTATCATTGCGTTGCTGACATTGGCCACTGGATGGCAGCAAATCGTCTGCAGATGAATCCCACCAAGACCGAGTTGTTGTGGGCTGGCTCAAAACACATCACGATGCTGGGTAGTTGTGCTGCTGCCCTACAGCTCGGCTCAGATACTGTGACAGCCAGCTATCATGTACGAGTACTCGGGGTGACCATTTCGTCGGATTTTGCCCTAGAGAAGCATGTTTCGAAGACCTGTGCAGCTACGTTTCTGCAGTTTCGTGCAGTTTTTACACTTTGTTTTTGCATTTTAACGTTTTTTTGTTTTATTTTGTGAACATTTTCTATATTAAAAAAATCTTTAGGGCTTACCGAAAATTCTATCAAGAACTTGGAGAAGCACTTTTGAAGCCATCACAGAAACGAATTTATAGGCCACATGCAGATTTCGGTTTTGTGGTATAGTTTGCTTAGTTGGTCTAGTGCGATATGACCACGCGGTTGAATTGAAATTGAATAAAATTTGCTCTCTTTCCTCTCTCTCTATCTCTCTAGTTCTGGCTGTACTGCGCCTACAGAATTAGGTATTAGGCATAAGGTTGAGCAAATTAAGGCTAACTTTTTTTTATTCAACATTGATGAACAGTTTTTTCCTGCCACGTTTTTAAGGACTTTGACATTTGTAAATATTTTTTTCTGGAACGTTTTTTTTACATCTATGCAATGCATACCGGCATATTTTGCAATGCATTATGCAGTGTTTAGGCTAGTAAGTGTTCTGTACATTGTAATTTGTAATACTTTGCGACTGATTGTAGGGAAAGTTACGTTACGTGACATTATTTCTACGGCGCTTTGTGGGTCACACAAACTGATATTATGAATTTTTTTGGCTAGCCGCGATTTTCACGGCGCTGGTGGCTTAGCAAAATCACGGCGTGGTGGCGGCAGCTAAGTCCGCGGCTTAAGGGTCTGTCGTAAAGTAATGTCAGGTTGCTAAGTGTGTCCTTAAAGACGTCTGATCAGGTATACAAACTATACATTGTCCAGCTGCTTTCAGCCGCTACCAACTCCCCCCACTGTTTTCTGTCTTCTGCAGTGTCTAGAGAGCGTGACTTGGGGACAGGAATTCTGTTCCCATCTCTATCGCAATCCTGCATCACAAATTTTGTCCCTGTCTCCACCTTGCCAACTTTTCCGAGGTCTCCCAACACATTTCATTCATCACGTCATTGGTGGCTTGGTCTAGTTGTTAGTACATTGCTTATTAGCAATGTTCCAATCAGCATAGTTGCCTTATGCTGGGTCCAGTTGCTGCTTGCTATCTGCTGGCAAGTAAATCAACTCTGTATGTAACCAGCCAGTCAGGTCGACAGCCTGTCAATTATTTCGGGGAGTACGAGCCTGCATGGCTGAGGTTAAAATGGAGAAGTTACATTCATGTTGGCTGGCAGATGTCGTTATGCTGTATAGTTCTGAGTTGAGTATCTATAAAGGGCTTCATGCGTGCTGTAACCTTTATCCTTTGGTGGTCTTGCAGTTGATGGTAAGCGCTGGCTGTGATTGCTACTTGTAGGCTTGAGCAGGAGGAGCAAGCCAGACAGAAGCTGCAGCTGGAGAAGGTTGCAGTTGATGGTAAACTCAAGAAACTGGAAGAATCGGTTGCAGTTCATGAGGACAGCAACAACAAAGTGAGTTTTGGTTGAATTATGGCTGCTGAACATCAGGGTCTTTGTTTGGTGGCAACATACTCAGTTGCATGCCAGAGATGCGCATTTCAGCCTTCATTTATATTATTTTTGATGCATTCTGACACATTAGTCTGTCATCTCTGGTTCAAATTCTGTCTTTGTACTGTTAGACCAGCCATTGCATCAGCCTCACACAGATGCATTTATGTCTAAACATGGGCATATTTGTACTGCGACCGAATATATATTTACTAAAACATGGATTTTGTAGTATTTTTGGTGCTACTTGCAATGGCTAAAAGTTAAAAGATGTGTATAGTTCTTCATAGGAAACAGTCTTGAGCAGCGAAGCATCTCCTGCTGTATGGGATCCCACAGTGTTACCTGTCACAGTTGAACACACCCCGCCTTAATCCCAGTCGAACAGGACAATAGTTGATTTACCAGTCCTGGAGTGATGGAAGGCTGAGTTGACCTCAGACCTTGCTGCTAATGTTAGTGCTATCTTCCATGCTACATTTAAAACCTGTCTTAAATCTCATTTTTTCGCTTCTGCATATCATGTCTAGTCAAGCCTCGAGATATTGGTGCTATATAAATATATTTTTGATTGATAGATTGATCAAGCTGTTACGTAAAGTAAAATACATTGCAGACAGCTCGTTAAGTTGGTGCAGTGGTGTGATTTTTGTGTTATCATTATTGCTGTTATTGTCTTGTTGCAGTTGCTGAAGGAGAAGAAGACGCTGGAGGAGCGCCTGAATGAGATGGTGTCACACCTCGGTGATGAGGAGGAGAAAGCCAAACAGCTGACCAAGATCAAGACCAAGTACGAAGCAATCATCGCCGATCTTGAAGAACGCCTCAAAAAAGAACAAGAGGTGAACAGCAGCTTCATCAGCTGATTCATAATGCATGTATAGTGTATTTATAATCTTCATCGCCAGTTTCTGAAGTTGACGTCATCATCTCAATGGTGTTTCTTGTGTCTTATTGGTATTTTACCATCTGAAAAGTAGACCTGTGGAAGTCAACAATTGATTAATCAATTAGTTGTTAAAAACTTGCTAGATCAATTTTTGGATTTATTAAAATGTAAATAAAATGTTGGACTTCATAACATCACTAATGTCACTAATCTGCACATTTTGCCCTGCTTCTGTAGTGTTAAGTTTTGCTGTTTACACTTTCTAAGTACTCACAGTAAGACTACCGGTACTGAAAGTTTCACTGTACATATATGGACTGCATGATTGTCATTACCTGCGCCAAGGAGGTAATGTTTTTTGCCGGTTTTTGTTTGTTTGTTTGGAGGTACCTGCGGGCTATGACTGCTTTCTAGTTTTTAGTGTAAAAGGTAAAAACTACCAGTAGTTAAATTCTGCAGTTTTTATCATCTTTGTGATTGCCTACAAACATCATTTGAAATTATGAATTAATTGGAGTTAGTTTTTGGAGATAAAGTGGCTAAAAAAATTTTCCAGTTCCAGCCTCACTTTGAAGCGATACTATGCTGAGCGCAGGCAGAATATGTTCACGCAACATACTACTACGATAGTGCTACGCTGATGACTCTCAGA
>Ga0209367_1001457_pt1 | contig 29122 bp, 19 predicted proteins | sample WorMetLIZISLAND2_FD_187412 | JGI IMG/M metagenome (GOLD analysis project Ga0209367, IMG submission 187412) | Marine gutless worms symbiont microbial communities from Max Planck institute for Marine Microbiology, Germany - Olavius geniculatus... ...
GGGTTGGCAGGGGAAAATTTAAATGACACCGTTAAATTGGCCGACCCCAAAAACCATACCTAGAACCAAAAATTACGACTTTATCTTATACATAGCCGGAGTTATGACAGTTTAAAGCATTGTTTAATTTTCCCCATAGGCGCCATTGTAATTTTTCATATTTTTGTGAAAAAATAGGTGAAAATGTTGAATTTATATTTTGTAACCCCCAAAAGGCACTTTCTTGCGCGAAACCGCGTCATATGAGCCATCGTGCGTTAAAATCGGTTCAGTCGTTTTTCCTGTAGAGGACGGCAAGAAAAAAAGGAACGGGAAGGGAAGGGAAGGAAAGGAAAGGAAAGGCACAAAAAGTCACGCAAACGTTATATTTCACCTATTCGTGGGGAAGCCCCCCGTAAACGGATTTTTACCAAATGTTGCACATCAAGAGATATGCTGGACATAATCATCTGTGCAAATTTTGGTGTGGAAAAATTAAGCGGTTTGGGAAATACGAGGGGTCAAATTTTGGAGTTTCCCGTTGAAATGGCTGGTCACCCTTACAACAGTGCTGCGCTACCGCGCAGCCTGTGATTAAGACGCAACAACCGTGCGTCACGCAGCAAAGCAAGTGGGACTACTAAAAATGCACTCTACTAAATACAATAAAAATAAAGAGCAAATGTAAACTAAACTAAAATACACAAACTAAACTAAACTAAACTAAACAAACATCTTAATCATATAAAATATGACATCTGGTGGCAAGAAATTTGATTATTTTTCATAACTGACTAAATTTAGTACAGTTTAAACAATGGCATATAGGCACATAGGCAAACAATAATGGCTTGGAACCACAACTTTAAAAGTAGGCAAGGCCATGGCCAAAATTTTTTCAGTTTTTCAGCTGCAATGAGGACCTTAGAAATGTAAGAATAAAAGCGGCATGATTTATAGGCCTGTAAAATATCACAGCTAGTAGCCTAGCACACTTTAGACTTGAGTGGTTTGCTGTATATTTGTGTATATATGGTGTGCGAATAGGTAAAATAAAATACTCGGAGAAGGTGTATGACGCCTGTATGGATGCGTTCGACTGCCTGCCGCTGGCTGCCATTATGAACCAACAGTTTCTTTGCGTACATGGCGGACTGTCGCCCGAAATACACACACTTGACGACATTAGGAAGGTAATTGTTACGTGCGTCTGTTACTACACTGTATGTGTAAGCAGTTTTTGGCTCACCGTTAGGCCGACCCTTGGATACGATGTGTCGTCTGTCTGTCGTTTGTCGTCGTCTGTACGCATGTATTGCGGCTAAACGGTACGTCTTAGGGGGTCGGGGACGGTACCGTTAAATAGGGCGGTGAGGAGTTCCTAGGCTGTCAATAGAAACCATGTTTTTATCTGCAGCAGTTTGGCCGCAATTTTGAATTTAAAGTTACTGTTTCCAGCCATCATTCATGAGCGCCGAATCACCGTATTGGATCCTAGCGTTGATTGCAGCGTTCGATATAGCAGTGTCACCATATCGTCTCTGAGACTGTAATGACTCTGGAAAATTGTTTTTTTTTCTGCGACCGGCAGTCGGATGCTGGTCTTTTGGCTATGTGCGGTACAGTCAGCGCACCCTATCGACAGCTGGGCTTCTTGTTCAATATCACATCAATATCGAATATCGAACACTTGGCTTGTCTCAGTGTTTCGCTGCGCACTAAATGCTAAGTGGTTGTCAGCATGGCCGGGTCGATCAATCCACAAGTATACTGAATAAACTATTCTCTTGGGATTAATGACTTATTATTAGAGTTGTCATAATTATGACAGTTAAATAAATGCAAATTATGCTATGCTCATTCGCTGCTGTAAATGGTTATCTACGAGAGCTCTAGTGGTGTACACTGTACACTAGAGTCTGGGGACAGGTGTACTAAAACTTGGCTTAGTAGCTACTGGTTATTTTGTTATTATGAGATTGCATAAGAGTTTTATATTGACAGATACGTATTTCAGTCTGTGTGTCTAGTTGGACAGATTCAAGGAGCCGCCGGCGTTCGGTCCGATGTGTGACCTGCTCTGGTCTGATCCACTTGAAGACTTTGGCAGCGAGAAGACCACAGAACATTTCACCCACAACAGCGTCCGTGGTTGCTCATATTTCTACAGGTCAGTCTGTGCATACGTATTAAGCTGAACTCAGCCTCTCATCCTTCGCTGGCCTGAGGCCTTCCCCCGTCTTATAATAGACAGCATTCTGAGATTGATGACTGTCTGGAGGATAAGAAGGAAGATTATTAGAACGGCCATTACTGTTACATAGGCAAACTCATAATCGACAGTTCTTACAATTTTAGGTTTAGGTCGTTTCTGTGTCTTGTGTTTCGTATCAGATTTTTCTGTGAACGTTAAACTTTTTGTTTAGTTATTATGTGTATGTGCATTGCCTTAAAAAACCCTGCTCACTCACCCTTCGGTGGCCGGGTAGTGTAACGGAATTAGGTCATTGAAATTACGACCGAGACTTGTTATCGCAAGATCATGAGTTCGACACGAGGTCGGGTCGCTCTCTATAAAGTAGTAACTATTTTGGTTGGGTTACTGTCGGCGAACTGGTAAACCATTTCGATATCTAACCAACACAAAGGTCAACTAAGCGTTCCATCCTTTCGCTTAAGGTAAATCGGGTAGCGACTTGCTTGTCGGTGGTTAAGGCGGGGCACGTTCACCTGTGTCGGGTGGCAGGTAACACTGTGTGATCCCGTATGGGCGCTTCGTAGCTTTGCAGTGGGTTAACCACAAAGCGCCTTAAATCTGTTTTGACCATTAGGGTAGACCTACTGTCCACCGGGCCCGCTGTAGTCATTTCAGTGATAACAGCGTCCGTGGTTGCTTATATTTTTATAGGTTCGTCGGCAGTCACTCAACTCCCTGGCTTGCCATTACTTTTCATCAGCCCAGATAAGATAAGACGTGGTTATATGATTGTTTACACAAGGCGATCGTCGCGGCGATCGTCGCCGCGACTATTTGCATGTAGTGAATACACGAGGCGACTGTCGCGGCGACTGTCGCGACGATCGTCAAGCAGCGACGATCGCCGCAATCGAACAGGCGATCGTTCAAGCAACCCGTTTGCGGATCGTCGCCGCTATGCAAATTATATCAATCAAAAATAAGCTTGATTTTGGGGGTCTAGACGGCCATAATAATATACGTTTTATTGCGTATGGCAGCCAGTGGCTGGATTGGCATAAAAAGGAAAATTACTAGGTCCCAAGAGCTTCAAAACAGTACAACGTTTAAGCTGAAACTCACAGTACCGGATATATTTCAACTAAGTCCACACATTAACATTGACAGTATCATCGTCGGACTCCACTTCCAACGTAAACAGTGTGACGTCAACAATAGCGTAATAACACAGTACATATATCCCCGGCAAACGTTGCGCTGTGACTGGTGCTCATTTGCATAATCGCGGCGACTGATCGCCTGTAGTGAATACACGAGGCGATCGTCCCGGCGATCGTCGCCACGACCGATCGCCGCGACGATCGCCTCGTGTATTCAGTACATAAAGTAAAACTTATTTCGGAAAGTGATTGTATATTTGCTGTAGCTATGCAGCGTGCTGTGATTTCCTTCAACAGAACAATCTGCTCTCAATAATAAGGGCGCATGAAGCTCAGGACGCAGGGTATGTTTCTATAGATCTTTCTCTATCTCTGTCTATGTGTCTGATTATCGTAGTGACAGTTACACATTGTGTTAGATGGGGTTCGGTCACGTTAAACCCTACTTTTACATTTCGGCAACTTGCGTTTAGACCACGTGTTCAGCGACTTAATATGACTGTATCACATGTTGCTGCCTCATAGGGTGTTTACACGACCCAGCAAACGTCCAGCATTAGCACATGTATTTTGAATACATTTGCTGGAAGTTTGCTGGACGTTTGCTGGATCGTGTAAACACCCCATCAAGAACGAATGGTTGTTATTGCATTGCTTTAGCGGCTGTGGCTGCGTCCTCACGTACCTCGCTGTCGCTGGGGGAGCTTATGAGTTAGGCCTACGAGTTACACTCTCATAGACCCCACCGCTGTGTCCCTTTTGACGACTAGCATCCACAAAATTTGCTGCCCCAAGAACGGAGATGTGTTGCAACTTGCAGCCGCTGGTAGTCAGTGATATTATTGTAGGCAGTTAACGCTGTGCATCGTGCAATGCGGATGCTACGCAAAAACAAAAAAAATCTGAGCTAATGCTCATGAGACGCGCGAGAGCCTATAGCAGTTCCTGTTTGCAGGTAATCTTGGTTTATCTCCATCCATTTTGTCACAGTTCACTCTTTTGCAGCAAAAAATCGCCAAAAATAAATAAAACATCTATTTTAGGGTTTAAGGTCATTTAAGGTCATCACTGTTAACAATCCTGAGAAGCTCGTCGCCAGCGCTTGTTGTGTTAAGCAGCATGTCTGTGCCTATCTGCAATCATTTTCACGCTAGACAAGCCAACAACGGATAAATAACCACTTTTTAGATCAGTACCCGTCTTTGACACCCGCGTGCGCAGGCCTCCTTGAACCTAGAGGGTCCGGACTTGGATTGCTAAAATCTACATTTAATGCTGAGGCGAGGCGGGAACAAAAATGGTTATTTGACTTCTAGTTGTGTCTGGAATATTCGTTCCAAAAATATTAAAATCCGATCATCCGTCTTCAAGTTACGATCGATAAATTTTGCTGTGTTTTTTTATGCCTCACAGCGTATATTTTTTAGAAATAAGATTATGTTAATATTTTTATTGTGTATGTGCGTATCTGTCTGTAAGTCTGTTTGTCTGTCTGTCTGCGTGCGGTTGCAGATATCGTATGTACAGAAAGAGTCAAACGACCGGTTTTCCATCTCTCATCACAATCTTCTCCGCTCCGAACTACCTGGATGTATATAACAATAAAGGTAAGTCAATCAAGCAAGCAAAGACACGTGTGTACCGGTATGCGGCCGTCCGTAAAGTTGCCGTGGGTCGTGCACTGTGCGCCTGATGTGTGCTATATCAGGGGAGTCAGTCAATCTTAATAGGCAGTGGGGCACTCACTTAAATGTTCTGACATCTCCTGCCAAGGTAGCCAGGATAAACGTGTCATTTCTTTTACCAAGGCAAAGCAGGAAAAACCATAAAATTTCTTATTTGCTCGCTATGCTATAGTTCTACAAAAAGTGTTCTGTTATGCTAACAATGTGCCAAATATATTCTCTGCCGCTCGCGAGCAGCTTGTCAAGCTTCCCCAGTTTTTCGTTTTGGCTGCAGAAGGGGATACCTTTTCTCATTTTCTACCCCACTCGACGTTTGATCACGCCCTATCTATGATCTGAATTGGGCTCACCATCCATTGCCTATTGTACAGAGTGGGCCATAAAAAACCGTCCCCCTACATGTCAGCTAATTATGTTTTCCAACAGTAACGTATATTTAAAGTGAATAACGTTGAAACATAATCAATTCTGAGTAATATGTGCAAATTTCGTGCAAGTATTTTCAATAATTTGCAAATGGGATAAAATAAATGAAAGCAACCCAACTCTACAGGAAACACAAGTGCCCTGGGCCAGTCTCGATCAACAACTGATCAACAAAGCCATTGATCAGTGGCAACCGAGATTTAAAACTGTAGTTAAAATTCACAGAGGGCACATTGAACAACACTTACCAGAAGTCATTACAGACTGTTCGCCATCGCTCACTTAATAGCAATATTCATTCAAGTCTTGTTTATTCAGTCTATCATTTTGAACGCTCTTGCCCTATGCCGCCTACGATGCTATGAAATTGTCTTTTTACGTTACATAATTACAGAAGCACGGCCAGTCACTGGTGGCATATGGTGGCGATTAAAATGCGGACAGAAGAGTTTTGACGACGTGTGTCTGTTTGATTTTGAATCGGTTTTTTTCTGTTGTTTCAGCGGCCATATTGAAATACGAAAATAACGTGATGAACATTCGACAGTTCAACTGCTCGCCTCATCCCTACTGGCTGCCCAACTTCATGGACGTCTTTACCTGGTCACTGCCATTCGTCGGCGAGAAAGGTCTGTAAAAATATAGGCCCCTACTGTGTAGTAAGTATAATAGTTGTATTAGTTGCTGTTGTTGTTGTTACTGTTGTAGTAGTCTGGGAAGAAATGTGTGTGGCTAACATTGCTACTGTACCAGGGCGGCAGAAATTAACGATAAACGTGCTTGTGAACTTGTGTTGAAAACGTGGTTGGCGGTTTGGTTTTGTGGTAACGTCGTTGGTTGCTTCAACGAAGTCACTCTACGCCGAGCTGGGTTAGTACTAAGATGGGTGACCATTCACAGGTATACCGTCTTTGTATGCATCCAAGCCACCCACGTCAACTCAGCCTGGCCATCCCTTTATGGTAGACGCAGTGAGTACCAGCAAAAGCTGAATCAAAAACAGCCACACTGCGCGATGTATTATCCTTATATCTGTGGTCTCGCAGACTGGCAGTGTAAATTTGTGTCTGGCACTCTGGCTGAGGGCTAAAGAAACAGAGACCTGCGTCGCTGTATGAGCCTTACGGCTCTAAAAAAACTTATCGCTTTTTTTACTTTTTATTTTTATGCGCGACAGCATGTAATGTTCGCGCGTCTTAGCCATCGTCTAGGCGTCTGTCTGTCTGCCGTCCGTCTGTCACACCCTGGCACAGTATCAAAATGGCTACAGCTAGAATCATGGAATCTTTACTGTGGGCTGCCCCAAGGACTCTAGTTTATCGTGACAAAATTTCATGCCCTTGGGTGAGGGGATGCACCTCGAACGAGGGCGTCAAAGTAGGATACCCTCCTAAGAAGACGTTATTTTGCCGTTATTGGCTCGTTTAGTGTGAAAACTGTTGCAGATAGGCATAGACATACCGCACATAATTACAACCACTGGTGACGGGCTTTTTAGATTTATCAACATCGATGACCTTGAATAACCTTGAATCTTCAAAAGAGGGGTTTTCCGTGAATTTTTCACGATTTCGGCCTGCGACACACATTTTAAGAGTGAATTGCACCGAAATGGCTGGAGATAGACCTGGACAACCTGCGAAAAAAACTGCTAAGGCTGTCGCGCGTCTCGTGAGCTTTGCTCAAATTACTTTTTAGAATTCGAAGGTAGGGGACCTTCACCATACTGACAGTTGTCCAATGCCCATGCAGGGTTTCCACAGTCCGCATACTCGAATCCGCCCTGTTTCTATCTCATTTATTTGTTTTATCTGTCTGTTTCTGTCTGTGTGTCCCATATCTCCGTGTGTCTGTATGTTTAGTAACCGAGATGTTAGTCAACGTCCTCAACATCTGTTCTGACGACGAACTGATGTCGGAGACGGACGACACGTTTGAAGGTCAGTCGCACGTTACGCTTTCCAAACAGAGTGCTCCGAAACGTCCCGCCCAACTCCGAGGCGCTACAACTTTCCTACTAGGAAAGTTATATCGTTTCATATAGTTGGGCAGGTTTTTGGTGCACTCTGTGCATCTCGCCTATCATCGTGGCTTTATCTTGCATTAGTAACAAGAATTGATGCTGCTGCTGCTGCTTCTGGCGATGATGATGAAGCTTTCTGTTTACTAGCACATAGTATTGATTCATTACTGCCCGCGGAAGCGACGGCAGTATAGTTTGTGGCGCCGTCGCCAATTTTTTTGTGAAAACGACAACTCACGAACCGTTGCATCTAGTTTGACGAAGTTTTGCACTAGCATGTATTTTGACAATCTCTTGAAGTTTATTAAGTATCAAGGTCATAAGTTAAAAGTCAAGGTCACATGGGTGTTTTGTGCGCCTTTTGTCTGCATGACACTCGCGGGCAGTACTTAGCTTTGGGCGAGTTTCTACTTGCTGGAGGTTATTTACAGTTAGTTAACACGCTATGTGAATTGCCTGCTTACTGACGGTACTGTGTCTGTGTGTCGTTATGTATGGCTGCAGCCGGTCCTGATGGTAAGTTTTTGTGCTTTTTTTTCCTCTCGTTTGTTGGTTCTCGCGTGTTCTCAGTTAAATTGCTCAGAACCAGGGATGTTAAAGAAGCCAAAATAGGGCAAGAACGCGAACAGTGAAACAGTAAAGTTTAATGTGTAATATTCGACACAACACTGAGACAGCAGTTGGTATAAACCGAGTTTTGTTTCGAAACCAAACGCGCAGTTACACTTTTAATATTAATTTTGATTTTTATACACTTTGGTAGACCAGTACTGCTGTCGGCAAATAAGTATGTAAGTAACAAGGCGCTGATGCCTTATGCGAGCAATTTCAGTACTTTTTGCATTGTCGAGGCCAGTAAACCAGGATGCGTTAGAATGAGAACGAGGCCGTTAAATTTGGCCTCGAGGCCAGGTTGGCCTCAAAAACTTAACATTCCTGCTCACAAGATTGACTTGAAGTTTGTAGTCAGCGTGTATACGTATGCTTTTTTTGTTTGTCTAATGAGCTTCTGTTGTTTGTTCTGATCTATCGTTTACATTTTGTTTGCGAGATTTCGTGTGGCTTGTTTTTAGCGCAGTACGCACGGTCCGTCTTTCTGTTTTGTTTGTTCATAAGACGAGACGAGACGTTATCGACACAGTCTTGAGTCACGTGCATTAAATATCTGCGTTTTCTGTTATCTATAAATCTCCGTGTGACTATAACCGGCGTACATCAGTAGGCTATGTCTGCCAATAGTTGGCCCCAACAGAGTTTTGTCATTATTTTCAGTACCAATAATAAATTATCGTCTAAATTTTATTTTACAGTCATCATGTACGCTGACTGCAGTAAGGGTGGTGCCCGTTCGTCTGTCCGTTCGTCCGTCTGTCGGGTATGGGCAAGACCCTTGGTATGGCCTCCCAGCTTGAAAACTAAAGCTACAAAAAAACCAAAGCTGATTGGATGTCCTATAGCAGAAGTCACTAAAATTCAGCTGACAAGGTTAGAATTATGGAGTTAATGCACAAGAATTGTTCTTATTTTATTTTCGTCGTCTGTATAACGTTTCGTTTATATTATTTAGCAGCCAGTTTAATTAATGTTCCTTCAGTTAAACTTGCCGTCGTTATTTACTTACTTGTACAATTAGCTGGCATACAAATCGTCACTATGGTCTGGAGTGGGATAAGTGAGTGATAGATGAACGCACACACTTTAGAGGTAGTGGTTTGACGGACACTTATTTCACGCTGGCCGACGGTTGATCGTGTGGCTACACTGTCGTGCTTGAGTGCACCCGTGAAGTCATCAACCCGCTATACCACTGCAGACATAGTGCTAGCGATAGGCAGAACGTGCGCGACCGTGGAATAATACTATTATTAATGATTGCTTGATATATCCTGACTAATGTAGACATAAAAGGGATAGAGGGATGTGTATAGCTTTTCATGGGAAACTAATTGCAGAGCTACGGAGCGTCACCTGCCATATGTGATCACACAGTGTTACCTGCCGCCGACACAGGTGAACGCACTTTGCCTTAACTCCAGCAAAACGAGTCGGTTCTCGACTTACCTACCCCGGAGGGATGGAAGGCTGAGTTGACTTTGGTGTTGGTTATGTGCCGAGATGGTTTATCTGTCCGCAGATAGTCACGCATTCAGGTAATGATCACTTGATAGCGGCGACCCGAGCGGGAGTCAAACCTATCCTAAGCCGCCAAACAGACAGACCAGTTTGTCTGTCTTTCTGCCTATCAGTGTATGTCTGTCTGTCTGTCTGTCTGTCTGTGTCTGATTGTCGTTCTACATGTGTCTGTGCCTGTGCGTCTGTCTGGCAGCTGGAGTTGACAGTAAGTTTGTGCGCGTCTATGCGTGCATGCGCGTGTGCGTGCGCACTTGTATTGTATACGTCATCTCACTTCACACTTGCAGTGAATGGTTCCTTCACTCTCACACATACCGTATAGTTAGCACATCGGATCTCTGGGGCTATTTCCTGGCCCCAGTGTTCGGTTTAGCTGCATGCGTAGATAGTTCTCTCATAGTTAATCATTTAGCATCTTACAAGCGCTATGTATGCTGCCACGCCGATGCATCACTCGGTTGACCACCCTATCACTCATGAAAGCGTGGACCAGGCCACCCACACGACAACTGGCTGCAGCAAATCCATCGGGACTCCGGCGCTTCTTCAGCTAATCTGTGCATGGCGCAGGGTCATCAAGCACGGACACATAGCCACGCTACGATTCAGGCTGGCTACGCCATGATGATGCTAATGATGATGATCGTACTTATAAGTATGATTAATGAAAGATTTTTCACGCCGTATTTTCAGAGGCGCTAACGTTCACAGATTATAGTGTAGGATGCTGTAAAGCTATGTCGCCTGTCCGAGAAATTTATATCGGAGGACGCGCGCAAACAAATTACTCAGGTTAGTTGTGGAGTTGGAGTTAGACAGGCGGCAAAGTTAGTTAGATATAGACAGGCTTGCCGCGGATGTGGATATCCGTGGATATCCACGGAAAATTCGTGGCTATGGACGTGGATGGGAAATTTCATATCTACGTCAATTCTGAGTGTAGATAGTATTCGTTGTTGTTGTTGTCGTGCACCATTACACAGTAGTATATTTCAGTTTGTAGTCTGAATGGATAGAGTGATATAGGCTATCACTCGACGCTTGATAAAGTTACAGATAGATAGCACCGGTTACCTGTAACAGTAGTGTGCTTTACATAGCTTTAAATGCAATCTGATAGATATGTTGTTAGAGAGGGAGCCCTGCAAACGCATTTTTTATGCCAGAAAATGGAAGAGTGAGAAAGTCTGCAGGCGTAGAAAGTATAGAATATTGACTTTATACTAACGTACTGTACGTTATGACCAGAGCAACCGACAACCTCTATCCACCTCAGTAACGCACTGAAATATTTGACCTTGCAATAATCTTGACGTTCACCCCGCAACCTTGACCACATAACCAGCTCATCTAATTCTGTAGAAAACATGTATTTATCAAAATTAGCCAAGCCGTTCAGATTTTCGCGATCCCAACGATTTTCCGCGTCAGTATCGACTTTGACCCCTCGACCTTCAAAACCTATTCATCATTCAGGTTATCTTCGGCCTTAACTACAGAGCCCGGTGAAATATGGCGCCAGCAAACTTTCTGATGCACGGACGCATGCAGTGCACAGACTGACGGACAACAAAAAATCATTACGCATCCGTCACACCCATCAGTGGCAGAGGCATAAAACTATTTGAACTTGAAATAGGACAGAACCTTAACTGAAAGAAAGATGACGACGGTTGACGAACATTCAATGTTCCAGCGTTAACTGTTTGAAATTGTTTATTTATTTGAATCACTTGATATGTAGTTTATCATCTGGGTGCATCTGTGACCTACCACACATAGAGTAGGCTTATATCGTGTTATGCGGTTTTTCTAATAGGCCGCAATGCGGGTTTTGCCGCTCTGTGTGTCTGTCTGTCACGTACGTACTCCTAACCCGAAAACAAAAAGGCGAAAAAAAAACAAAAGCGGTATACGGCTTGCCATTTTTGGAGTTCAGATCCGTGTGATTTATTGCATGTGTCTTTTTCGGTCTGTTTTCGGATATTACCGGTATTACAAAGATTTCAACGTGTGTCTAATTATATAACGTAAAATTTACTGACTCGATCGTGCCGCGCTGACTTAAGTTAAACGTTTGTTTTTTTGTCTGTCTGCTCTAGGCGGTACGATGGCGGCCCGGAAGGAGGTCATCCGCAACAAAATACGCGCCATCGGCAAAATGGCGCGAGTATTCCAAGTACTTAGGTATGATCAACGACAACTGTATTTTGATTTTCGTCAACGCGTTAATTAGCTCTCGAGCATTTTCGCCAGCATCTATTTCAGCAGTTTATTTGAGTTTATTTGTTCTCAGTTTTTTTGCATGTTAACGTGTGTGCGTATGTTTGTGTTTGTCCTATTTTCCAATTCCATGCAATTACTGTCAAAATTATACTACTGCGTAGTCTTTGTTAATGGTTAAAAGTTAAAAGTGGTGTATAGCTTTATATAGGAAACCCATCTCAGAGCTACAGAACGTCACTTGCCGTATGGGATCACACAGATAGTTTTGCTACCCGACACAGGTGAACGCGCCCGCCGTAACTTCAGCCAGATAGGCGGTACTCGATTTACCTACCTCGGAGGGGCGAAAGGCTGAGTTGACATAGGCGGCTGGTTACATACCGAGATGGTTTACCTGCCCGCATGCACTGCAGTCTCCCATCCATGTACTAACCCAGCCCGGTGTAGAGCAACTTCGTTGATCGGACACAACGCGTTACCGCTACGCCACGTCACCACTTGTAGGTTTATAACTTATGAAGTAGGTTGCAAGTGCCACCAGCCATCGGTTTTTCTGTTCCGCAAAACACCTTGTCTGGCACTTTTCATGTAGGCTTATTTTATTCAGGCCTACAGTGTTTAACTGTGAGTGCTCTGTGAAATAAATGTTGATGATGCCAGTCATGCGTTATCGAGGACATGGCCTCGACGACGACGTAAGTAAGTAAGATTATTTAGAAGGCGCAATTTAACAATAGCCACAATGCGCCGCGCTCTCAACGCCCGAACAAAAATGTTTTTGACTGCCGTTTAAAGTGTTCAAAGTTAATGACGTACCTCGAAAACAAAAAAAAAACAGTGGCCTTAGCCTGGGCTTGGCCTTGAAAAAAGTCTTTGGCTTTAGCCTTGGCCTTGCTCTCAAGTCTTTGTTTTTGGTCTTGCCTTGGGATGAAGTTTTCGGCTGGAATGTAAACTCTAGTACGGGACAGTTTGGGACAAAAACAAATTACTGAAGAGTTGTTGCGTTCCAGCCTCTTCGGTTCCGTTGAGAGATGTTTATGATATCATCAGTTCATAACAATCAGCTGCCACTTCCGAGATTGTAAAGCGCTTCTGGTGACGAGTCCGACTCGCGTAAAAAGCGTTATAGCAAATACCAGACTTTACTTTCTTTATCTTTGCACTGGGCTGTTCATTTGACCCAGGTCCTTGGCTTTGGTCTTGGCTTTTGCTTGAACATCACTGGTTGTTGACCCTGATGCTACTGATGATCATTTTGTTCTATATAGGGAGGAGAGCGAGAGTGTTCTGCAGCTGAAAGGCCTGACGCCTAACGGACTGCTGCCGATCGGCGCCTTGTCCGGAGGCAAGGACAGCCTACAAACGGGTCCGACTATAATCATATTCACTCGTCATTAACGTTCTAGTTAGCCTACCACAGCAACTTTGTTTCGTGTCATGTTATTCACTGCTATCGAACTAGCTGCGTCGTGTAGCATTGCAATGTGTTAAAAGTATGATATTCGCGTACTCGGTCTAGAAGCTGATAGAGTTGTCCCGGTCTCTATGCAGTCAACCCGCAGATGACGTGCAGTCATATCTCTTCGTTAGGCTTCCATTACTTTCCGGCCCCCGTCGCACCGATATGATGGATCCGACATTAGGTCAGTTTGTCTCAGATGAATTGGAAGACTGCTTCATAGTTGTGGGCCTGTAATTTTTGAGTTGCATGATGCGATCTACTCGTGAAGAAACCGGCGGTGACCAAGTATCAAACCAAGACAAAGATTATAATTTCTTGTCTTGAGAGTGACCAGTCTCAAGATCAAGACTATAATTATGATTATGAGACCAAATGCTTTTTCTGCACAGTTCTGCAATGACTGAAACTATGTTACCAATTGCTTAAGTCAGAACTTGTCAAACTTCCACCAATTTTGATGATTTTTGGCACAAAGATGGCCATGAGCACGAAATAACCTCACGCGGTTTTATCCTTCTGTCCATTTTTGTGCCACAAATTATTAAAGTAAGTGAAGATTGGACGAATTTCGTTTTGCGCTTAGCGGCGGTTTTACCCTTTAGCTGGAGGTGCTTTAGCGCCTCGGATTTTGGCTTAGCGCCTCCGGTTTAGTGTGCATGACACAGTGGCCAATGGGAAGTTTTATCGATGATACTGGTATATGTAAAAGCCATCATTTTCATCTCCAAATTATTTTTTGGCTAGTACCACCACTGACTGCAGTACTGCATATTTTTTTTCGAAATACGGTGTGTGCGCTTACAGTTCTGCGTGGCTTCTCGCCCACACACAAGATCACGAGTTTCAACGAGGCAAAGTTCTTAGACCGGGGCAACGAGCGGATGCCGCCGCGGCCCGCGCCGTCTGTCAACAACAACAAAGACGGCAAAGTCTAGACGAACGGACACAGAGACGGACACTTTACCATCATCACACACGTTCTGACTGACTGCCTGACTGACAGGGCTGACACGCCACTAGTTCAGTCAGTGGTTTGATCACCATGCAGCGAGTTACGTTGAATATCAGTCACCGATACACGTCATTATCATCGTCATCATCACTCGTCGAGGTCTTTCTCCACTCGTCACTGCTGCTGCTCTGCGTGACCAATCAGAGGACGCCGGGCTGGCCCAGAACAACCAATCAGATCACACGCACCTGTCGGCCGGCCTGGCCACTGCGCCGCCGCCGAATTAGGTCGGTCACCGAGAGTTAACTGGGTCGGTCATCGAGTCAACTAGGTTGATCGGTCGGGTGATAGAACCGGTATTCGCTGCGGCATCAGCATTGTCGTTTTCTTTCTACTGCCGTTCTGCTTCCCACTCGCTCTCTGTTTTAGGGTGACCACTTGGGTAAAAAAACACGTGTTTTCTGTGTACCTCCGGCAGCTTGACAGCTGTCAAGGCAAAAGTCATGGAATTGACTAGAAATAACAGAAATGTGAAGGAGAAACCTGTCTGGGATAACTGCTTATTTCTACCTTTAGGCATACATGCACAGTTTTGCACAGCAGGTGCAACAACTGTGTTTAGTTGCGCGGCATTGGCGCAATAGTTCAGATGTTGATTGGTGAATTAGTTGACCATTTTGTTGCTATTAAGCCTACACGTAGGCCTAGCCTATATGTCATTGATGCACTACTGTTATTGTACTATGCATGAATCTTGGGCTAACACAAAATAAGAAGCCGTGCAGTGGTCACCCTGCTGTCTGTCTGTCTCACCGTCTGTCTGTTTATTTGGTCTGTCGTCGTCACTGCTGTTTGTTACGTTGCGATGCCAAGTTTTGCTGCCTGTTCGGTACGCGCAAGAAACCCCGTACACTGTATTCTTCGTTGACTTGCATCAGTGCTTCTCTCTCTGTGTGCGTGTGTGTGTCATGGCATGGGTCCTTTTCGTCTCACCCATCTCAACCCATGCATGCCGGGGGCACAGTAACAAGTGCAAATGCAACCAGTTATTTTACTCACACACATACTTATTCTCGTGAGTGATTTTTAACTCAATCTCTCCGGCTAACGTAGTACTTTCAGTCTGCAGTCTACTTCTCGTTGAAAACGAAAATTTATCGAATGCGGTTCGACTGCATTTGGCAGAAATCAGTCAACGTGTACCGAAAATGCTCATCTCTCTACATCCGGCTCCGAAACCGATACAAGAATTTGATCGAGCCTTACAAACCTAACCCCGGGCGAACCTAACTCAGGGGTAGGCGCAATCCGAAGGGAAACGCAACCCATGTCTGCAGGCCCGTCGAGAGCCACAGCGGGGCCCGGAGAAACATTTTCGCAGGGCCCCTCTGGAGAGAAAATTTTTGAAGTTTTCTTTTTAACATGGTGCATTCTGGTGAACTTTATATTTTTGAGCGACGGCGAGGCCTCCAAACGTCGCAAGACCCGGGGTAACTTATTCCTTCTGCCCCTTCCCTCCCGCTTTCGACGGGCCTGCAAGTCTGCTGGTTTTTGTCTACAACGGCATCGTTGTGTATACATGCAGACTCTTTGTACAAGGGGCGTTCAAAAAGTTTTGCAAGTCGATATGTTAGACTGAAAACTTTTCAAAATCTATATACCAATAAAACGCACATTTCTTTCTAACTCATGTGAGCTTAAAGCGGATGTGACGTCTTTGTAACTTATGACGTCAAAAAGCATTTTATTTCTGTCTTTTCAGCCAGTCTTCCACCGCAGACTTGAGTCATTCATTGTTTGGATGCCGGACACCACAGAGAAAATTTTCCAAATTTAGAACAAGATAATAGTCACTGTAAGTCAGATCTTTGCTGTAGGTAGGGTGATCTTATTGTATGGAGCTGGAGTCACAAACAGCTTACTGAGTAATCATAACTTGGTGACTGGATTGAAGTGCCGAATTTAGGGGGAAGAGAGAGATCTGCGGGGTTCGCTCCCAGGCCGCCGCACACCAGGGCTTTTCAGATCGTACGTTGCAAACTTTGTTTAACCTTTCACAAAGACGATGGATATCACTAACTGTTAACTTCTAATAAATTTTTCTGACAAGGTCAACTCGTGATGTGCATGGCATCGTAATTGATCGAAGCATTCTTATTTACGGCTGGCACAGATTTCGGCTACTAAATATTTATAATTACAAATAAGAAATTCATAGACGTAATTGTCAGGGCTTTCATAATATCACATGTCCCAGGGCCTCATGTCCCAGGGCCTCATGTTGAAAAATCCGGTTTTGGGCTGGATAAATGGCGTACAACATCTAGCCTAATTTCACGCTGTTTGTGCTAGCACTTCAAATCGTTCCTGTTTAACGCCCTATGAAGTCATACATTACAGGGTGGTCCAAAAAAACGGATACCCAGTTTTATTTTTGGGATAACTTCGGTAATTCAGCACCGATTTTAACCATTCTTTCACTGTTACCAGCAGAAATTTATGGCGTGTAAACGTGAAGTTCTTCCACTCACCACACCTTTATTGTGTGACCACATTACCTAGCAAAACAGTTTTTAGTTCGTAAGCCCATGATCAAACAGCGATCATCCTTTGTTATTCTGCCCATATCAAACAATTTATTCTAAAAATTATTACTGGTAAACAAAGTAAATAAACACAATATGACGTAACAATGACGTCACAAGGCACTAGTGCGAATAAGTAAGTAAGCTTAACTATTTTATGCTACGAAATTGATATCTTTATGTGTTGCCTGTTCTCCGAGACCACTGTAGCTTTGACGGTGTTTGTTTTGCTCGGTAATGTGGTCACACAATAAAGGTGCGGTGGGTGGAAGAACTTCACGTTTATGCGCCATAAATTTCTGCTTGTAACAGTGAAAGAATGGTTAAAATCGGTGCTGAATTACCGAAGTTATCAGAAAAATAAAACTGGGTATCCGTTTTTTTGGACCACCCTGTATAAGGACGTCAGATCCGCTTTAGGCTCATACGTGTTCGGTAGAAATATACATTTTATTGGTGTATAAATTTTAAAAAGTTTTTCATATCGACTTGCAAAACTTTTTGAACGCCCCTTCTATGAGTGATCGATTGTTTGGTTGATTGATTGGGTGATTGAAAGAACGCGAATTGTGGATAGTTGCGCCGTTTGTCCCGATCGCTCGACCGAACGAGGAATATCTCCACGCGTTTATCTCTCATTACTTTATGCATATATAGTTATCTGTACATATTTGGATTATTATCGTTATTATTACGATTGTTGCTGTTATTATCATCATCGATAGTTCGTTTGTTCGTTCGTATCAGTCCTGTTGTTATTATATTATTCTCGATTATGCCGACTTTTTCTTTTTATTTTGTGTGTGCGCGTTGCGACGGAACGTGTATAATATCGGCGACGCGACGATCGTTTGTTTTTGTCTGTAAAATTTCTACATATGCTTAAGTTGCTGCCTGATGATTTTATTTATTGTACAGTGTGATGCGTGTTTATAGTATCTTCGTGGGTATTTCGGTCGCGTGGAAAACCCAGCTGGAATGGGAACAGAGGAAAGAGAGTTTGTAGCGTACAGTAGGCCTATATCGTTAATAATAATAATAATAATAATAATAATAAGTGAACATTTATATAGCGCACTATCATTTCGAAGAAATCTCTAGTGCGCTGAATGCGTTATCAGTACATCTGAAACAAAAATGATTTAAGAAAATCCAGCCCGACGGTAGGAGGTTGAGTTGACAGTTCTGCACTTGGCGTTCAGGGGCCCAAAACGAAGCTTAGGCCTATTCCGCGAGGGGGAACGCGCCTTCGTGGCCGTGGTCGTTATTCCTGAGTTCCAAAAACTAATCCTTGTTGCTATAACGCAATGGTCTAGTTTGAACGCTAAAACAATATCCGTTTCGTTGGGGTGGGGGGAATATTCGGTTCATGTAGGCTGTTAGACTATATTCCAAATGCAAGGGACGACGCTTTACTATTAAACACGGGGTGCTCACTGATTAAGTGTATAGGGCCAATGAACTCAAATAGTTTTTGCTCGTTGAAATTACACTTTAACCCCTGGTCAAGAGTCGCTGTCACAGCTAGTCATCAATTTTAATCATTCACCGGTCGTTATAGTGTGTGCACGTTAGTTGCAGACGATTTTTGTTGATTCCCGGGCATTTGTTGCGGTTGTTTCCACACACATTTGTTTCAGTTCTAGTTTCTAAACCGCTATACTACTTTCTTACTCGGATTCTCCAAAGTTCGTTTTTGGATCTGCAGTAACGGGACTTTTTATGTAGCCTAATGCGTCAGACGCGTGCTTAGAATGCGTATTACACAACGATATCCGAATAATGTTTTTTTCACTAACAGACGGTACGCGGTTATATTGATGGGTTTTTATTAATTGATTAATGACGTGACAATGTACGGTGATCTCAAGTTGTGTGATCTCAAATGGTGAAGACTGCAGTTCATGCTTTTGTCGTTAAAATGTGTGATGAAAGATTAAGCTAAATGTCGGACACTTAATAGCGCTGCTTACACGAGTCAGATTGGTGACCAGAAGCCCTTTACTGTCTCGGAACTGGCAGCTGATTTGCATGAGCTGATGATACCGTAAAACACTATGCGGCCGCGCCAGCAAATACATGGACTCGCGGTGCAGCCGACAGACATACCACCGCCGTAATCAGTCACACTATAGGCCTTCACCCTGTAGCCTGTGAGCTACTAGTCATTTCTCGTCCCGCTCAGGGTAGGAGGCTGAGTTGACGGTGATAATGTCGTTTAGTGAAAGTGCTTTGTTCCGTGTGTTCGTATATGTAACTATGTTCTGTTGATTATTTGCTTCTGGTACGTTTATTACTAACGGGAAAGCCGAGATATCGTAGTGCACAGCGTGGATGCTGTGGTCATTCTGATGCAGTAGTCCAACGATGCGTATCGAAGCTTCCATGGGTTACATTTTTGCCGCTGAGAATGTGGGTTTATCTTTATTCAGTTTTTCGTGCTGGCCTTAAAAATCGTGTTTAGTGCATTATAGAATGCGTAGCTGTTCAAGATCATTTAATTTCGGCACCAGTCGAAACTGTCTAATGCGCGTATGCAATCAACTTCCTATCAGCGATCAAAAGCAGCATAGGCGACATACTGTTCGTCGCCTTTCAGAGCTATTGGTAGGTCGGGACATTATGTACCAAACCCTGATTCAGGGTGATATTTGGAAGTGTTTTCTGGGACTATAGTTCGCTGGTGTTGGGCTTCTAGGAGCGACGACTCTAAGCTGATTATTAGTGCAATTATTTTCCAAGTAGCCGAGCTTAAATGACCAAGAAACAATGGTGCGGGTGGACAGACAGACGGACGGACGGACGGACGGACAACTTACGGTGGCAATACTGCGCTCTACACTACGTTCATGAAGCGCTAAAAATTTGTTATGACCGCGGGAGACGTGGAGTTGTTTGCTGGAAATTGCGCAAGTTTATCAGTTGTTATCGACGTTATTTCTGCACGAATGTCGGCAAACATTTAAGAACGTTTAACTTGATGATTTTACATACACTTGCGGTGGTGAATTGATCATCGGTTAAGCGTGAGTAGGCGTTATTTTAACTGTGATAATGTCGGTACAATGCGGTTCGTTCCGACACTTAGTTGTATCATGCATTAATAAGTTGTCTTGTGGTATGAAATTGAGATGTTTTCCGAGTGGAGTGTAGTGTCGATCGAACGTGGATGCAATAAACGTTTGAGACGATGTTTTCTAAATAAAACTTTAAAACACGCGGGGTCTTTTTTGGGGAGGGGGATTTTATTAAAATTGTTACTAAACGTTGAGTATAAATCGTGTCTCTTTTTTTACTTGACGCTTTGACTAAATCCGTAGTCTCAGGAATGGATACAGTTTTCCTCGTATTCGTCAACTATTGCAGTTTTTTCTTGTTTATAAACACTTTGAATCACCGTCGTTTTCACATTGACCGTTCACTGTTTATTAGAAATGAGAACGAAAACGCGACGGAAAAGTAAAAAATAAAAATAAAAAGGCCATAAAAGTTTATTACAGCCATGGAGAGGAGTACTGTCGGAATGATAGACAGAATTGTGTGAGGCATGCAACTTGTCTGAGTGACTGACTGTTCGAGTTACCTTCTTTTAGTCTTGTGTGAAACCCGATGCCGTTGCAGTAGTCAAGTCGTGGACGAGTACATTTGCTCAAAGCAGCGATCGAGCGTTGAGCTCTGAAGACGCGTTACGTTATGTTACCTTACATCGTCTAACGCAGTATATAGACTCAATGTGATATTGCGCTATTTCATTCAGCCTTTGCAGTGCACCTTCGTCTTCTTCTTCTATACGAGACTCTGCCTGTATACTGCTAAGAATCAGGCCCATACTCCACTTGCAGTTCGACTAGTCGAAATCTAAACTTTACGACAAATTTGCAACAAATTGTGCAACATCAGCCCGTGAAAATAGAAGGCGTACATCAAATAAACATCATGTCAGGAGATGTTGTACAACAACAAGTCCACGACAGTTTGAACCAAGTGGAGACTGGGCGTAGGTAGTTTATTGCGTCTGGTGCCTGCTTGCCCAGCTACATGGTGGCCGCCGTAAAAAGTAAGCCCATGAGTTTCGTACATTCATAACTTTGTCAGATATTTGCCGATTATCAAATTATCTCACTTAGCTATAGCATTAGGTTGAAAGACACAGATTGCCAAATATTTTAGCGTGGCGTGAAGTGCAGTTAGATTTAAAATACAGCAGAAAGTTACCTCACTAGTTGTGAGTTGTAAAGCTGACTTTATTTTTTACAAGGTAGTGTGGCGACACGTTTTGAGTTTGTTGAGATCATTTACCGATTGACAAATTTACTGCAAATTATATCAATGAAAGAAGTTAGAAATGGGTCAATATTTGATGAAATTGTGGATAGACGAAAGTTAGGGGCTTACGTTTTTTGGACCACTCTGTACTGCAGCTCTCTGGCTGTTGAGCTGTCGTTGCCATAGTGATGAGCGGCTGCTGCTGTTGTTGTTGTTGCCCTGTTGTCGTTGTCGATGTCGTCGTTGTTCGTTGTTACACTTCACGTCACTACGATGACGTCACTATGACGTCACCGTGACGTCACTGGTGGGCGTGGCCTGCAGCCGGTGAAAACGAGTCACAGACTGTTGTTGTTATCCGATGATGACGTCACACTTATTCGCTGTTTTGACGCTGTGCATATTTAACTATATACGAGTGTTGATTGTTTTTTCTTTCTTTCCAGGTTGTTCGTTTGATTATTAACTTATTATACCGTATGCCAGTGACGTAGTATAACGGAGCTGACCTGCGTCGGCAAACGCAGACTTTGTTCGGGTAGAGATGGACAGTGAATTAAACTTCATTTTTGAACTTCATAAAACGTTTGATATTTCAGACAGGCGGTTTGTAAAAGTGTCAGTGAAAGTATAATAGGTTTATCACTCAATCGGCAGATGTTTTACTGAACGTGACAGCGTAGACACTGTTTTTTTTAACTTAGCAAAGCGTGAATAAGATTTTTTGTGAACTTAATTATCCATAAAAATTTCAGTGGGAAATTAATTTCTCCGTCTCTGCGTACTGAGGACTGAGTCTTGTACATCAGGTTTTGGTTGGTTTAATGTTCGTTTGTCAGTGAGAGGTCGCTGCCAAACACATTCGTCAGGTGACGTACGACTTGCCTTTTCAGCGCTTTCTAGAGAAAAACCAACTTCCTTGCAAACTGCAAAGTAAACCTTGCAAAACTGGGCATGGTTCAAGCGGAAACTGATTTAATTTTAATGGTGACTGGGCTTTTGCTTTTAGATTCTCGATCATTATTATTCAAGATTATTTACTGCTCTGAGATAGTACGTAAACTGACGCTTTGCAGTGTATCGCAAGTAGTAAGTAACTGGCCCGTCATATGTCTGACATATGGCTCCATATGTCCACACAATGGACCCGTTGACCTCACATATATGTCTTTTTTGAAGCGTACTGTTTTTTGGCCTGTCACAATAGACCCCCAACACAATAAACGGTTGTATATCTCCTTTCAGTGACGCATTTGGTTTGTATTGGCGGAGTGGCAGCACTGGTCTAAAAGGATGTTTCAGACATTTGATCGCTTCTGTTTATAACGTTTCGGAAAGTAATTCGGACGGAAATAGTGTAACAGATCGGCTGACATCTGGCGAATGTTTTCGCATCGATCTCTCATTGAAGTGTGCACCTCAGTCGCTTCCGACAGATGGCGCTGTTATCATCACCGTCTGTCTGTCTGTCTGTCTGTCTGTGTTTCGTTTATTATCTTATTGGTCGTTTGCGTGTCTGTTGATTAACTCTTTACGTTCTATTCTAACACGCGGTTGTTATATTCAATCAGTGCTGAATAACCAATCTGCTGTTGTTCACTTACTGGCTGTGCTCAGCCAGACAGACGACAGACAGACGGACCACGCTACGGAGAAACGTGTCACAATAGGAGGAATCTCAAGACCTATAGAGTATAGACAGTTTCCTCGCAGATTTTTGTACCGCACTTACAGACTGACTCCAGAGTCAACTTCTGCAGGGCTGGAAAACCGAGGTTTTCTGGGAAATGTTTTTGGGTTTTTAGGTATTTTAAGGTTTTTAAGGTGGCTTTTAAGTTTTTAAAAGTTTTTAGTTTTTTTTGGTTTTTTAGGTTTAAATGTACAAAGAAAACGGGCTAATTTTAAGACCCAGGAAAAATGTTTTATATACTATTCTCCACGTCACATCGCTTTTGTTAAATAAATGACGTTTTATTACGAGGGGCGTTCAATAAGTTCCAGGACTGTTCTTCTCAGTAAGCACACAGTGACAGCTGAAAACCAAAAATATTATGAAGCTGTACTGCCACTATTGTACACCACTCACCATGGTCTCATTTATGACGTCACGTTGTGACGTCATTATTATTCAGATATAAATGATGGGTGTTGACCTTTGTTTAGAGAATTAGGTTAGAGAATAATCATAAAATTTTCTAGTCGCAGAAAATGTAAAAAATGCTGAAATTTATTGTAGATTATTTGTAGTGATAGCCTTATGAAACTTTCGTGGACCTTTCGATGAAACTGTCAATAAAACTTTTAGCCGCGAAAAAAACGCGTGCAATATTCTTATCTCTAATCCTAATTCGGTTCGTTAGGATGTCTCGCAAATGTTTTGCAGATGCTGGGAAAAAGGAAAAAAATTTATTTTTGTTACAAAAATAGGTTTTAAAGTTTTTAAAGAGTTTTTCGAATATTCTAATGTACGAAATTAGTGCACGGAAATGATTTGTTGTGCAGTTAGCTATATTAACTTGAAGGGCGTTAATCTAACAGCTAGTCTAGTGACAATGCGCCACGATTTCAATACCCAAACGATAATGTCGTGATCAGTAGCCACTGAAAACAGTTAGTTCCAAGTCAATGCCGATCTGTCTCAGATTGCAGCGTATGTAGCACGTCCCACGCAGTTTTTCTTTGCGCAGCAGACAGCGATGGCGCGGATTACACAAGTTGGGACACGAAATTGCAATTTTCCGACGAACAGTTGCAAGTTTTCAACAGAGAAGATCACTATGCGTGATCAGAATTTCCATATTTTCTATAAATTCTTCTGTTAAAATGTGGGATTTTCGGTCTCAAATTTTGTGTTTTTATAAAAAAAATTTCCGACACGATAAAAGTGAGGAGAGAGGCAATTGACCCCTGTCGCCCTGACAAGACGCCACTTACAATAAATCCACACAAAGTGGAGATTATTCTATACGAAAAGTCGTCGTACAGTAGTAAAGTGAAGCGCAGTCAGATCAATCATAATCAGGTGTATTTGGGTGGCGTGGTTCGACGACCTGGTCCGCCGTCGCCGGTCTCGACGAACGCGCTGACGCCGGCGGCTGCTTGGCTGGCTCGGGCGAGGAGGCTGAGTTGAACCGGTCACCCATTGCCGTACCAGGCGCCGGGGGAGGTGGAGGTGGCGGTGCCGACTGTTTGGCGGGAGCGATGCGGTTCCTGCGTCGCTTCATCTGTCGCTTGCTGGAGACATTAAGTACAATCTCGACGACTGCCAGTACGCTGATGTCGAGAGCAAACTCCACGAACTCAAAGATCGTCAGTACGGACATGCCCAGCCACAGACCCAGCACTCCTCCGCAGTCGGACAGATACTAGGTCTGTCTACAACAAAAACAACAACAACAACAGCAACTACTACTACTACTATTATTATTATTAATAATAATAATAATACATGTACTACGACTACTACTGCAGTCGGACAGGTACTGCGTGAACTGCAGCAGCGCAAGCAGACACTTACTTATGTACTTATTCAGCTCTGCTGCAGACTGATATAATGTCTTGGCAAGAATACAAATTAAGAGCTAATGTAATTTTGTAAGAAGCGAAATAGCTAATCGGTACAAGGTACAGCAGAGAAACGCAAGTTTGGTTAGAAAGTTTAATCCCCAAATTTTCCGTTCCTTTGGGCTGAGGAACAGGGTCATTTACTATATATAGCACAGTGTGCCATTGGACCCCGCAAGTGTAGGCCTACCTGCCAAATGACATCTCAGTCTGTCGATCAGTTTAAGCAGGATACACGAATGTGAAAGACAACAAACAGACGACAGACCACGCTACGAAAATATGGGTAGCTGTGGGCGAAATCGCTTGCGACAGAGCGACTTCGTTTTAAGCCAGTCTGCGCAAGAAGTCGTACCACAAATACACAATAAATCGAAGTACTGGCGTTTGGACTTCATATTACCCAGCACTGGCCCTACGATAATTTGCCACCGACAGCGTGGATTAAATAATGGAGCAAAAAGGCAGAAAGCTGCTAATTGTAATTTTGTCTCTAAATTTCTCCCAAAAATGTGTATTTAAAGAACGTTCCACAAGAAAAAACTTTTCCGACATTCTAGAATTTAGCGGAGAACATACTACTCCTTGCCTCCCCTTCAACGACGTGTTGATGCCACTGTTTAGTCAGACCTACACCATAGGCCAAGGTGAAAAGCAAAGAAAATCAGCGCGAGTAATTACCGGATAAGCTTCGGATTCTTCTATGGACTCGTAATCAAACTGTTCGTAGAAGACCTCTACCTTACACAGGTTATCAGCGATGTTTGGGGCGTCAAGAGTAAACGGAACAATCGGCTGCAGGCGAGCCGTCACGTCAGACTGTCAGAAACACAATGTCATCTTAGTTAAAAAGTTACTGTTATAACTAACCTACTAGCAGTAGCCGGTATCGACATGAGCAGTGAAAGATTCACATTGTAAACCTCGTGTCTCGTGTCCGTACACGTTTCGGTTCTAGAAGTTTTTCTACTATTTGAAATTTCCTCCCTTTTGATGTTCGCAATATTTTGTTAAATGACCTCCTTCCGTCACCAACTCAAAACGTTTATTTTTTCAACCTCTTAGTCATCTCTAGTGCCCCGCCTCACCCCAGCGCCTCAGATTCGGCGAGTTGCTCGTCGACATTATGTGCGCCATATAAATTTACTTACTTACTAAAACGTAAGAGAACAGTTAAAGTGCAGACTACAATGATATACTGACTAGCTGTACGTCCGAAGGCCATTGACCAATCGAGATTGCTGTACTGTACTCCACATCGCTATACATGTAAATACAAACACACGAACTCGTATGTAGGCCTATTCAATGTGATTTTGTGCTGACGTTACTGACCAATGAGAATGGCAGTATTAGACTACCGGTACTTGCTACAGCGCTTCTTACGCAAAGCAGACTCGTGACCAGAAGCGCTCTACAATCTTGGAAGTAATTGGCATGAGCTAAGAGTAGTATATTTTGGTACGAGCTAAAACCGCCCACGCATTTTTTTAAAATCCTTTACTCAGCAGTTCCCTAACTTTAGCTCGTGCTGTTGTGCGGCCCTAGTAAATGCTGGAGTGGATAACGGAGTAAGCTGTACGAGTTTATACCACTCCAGACAGTGCGGCATCGTACTTAAACCACGCTCGGATCGCATAGACTACGCGGTCATTTCCTCTATGATGCACGACTGCAGCCAAAACTTTTGAGAAAAATACCTGCAGTGCTTGTGAAAGTTGTTAAACATGTATAATTAATTATGCATGTTTATTGTATGAGCTAAGCCTATGATATGATCTATGAATGAGTCTTACACGCAGGCATCCTCGCAGTCACAATCGAGTTCGTTTTTGTTGTACAAAATCGACACGTTACTGACACATCCCTCTGTACAGAGACAAGCACAGCAATCATCAATCTCATGTAAAGAACGACGACTTCTAGCAGTTTTAGATGAGCATTCATACGTTAACTAATTGATTGATTTATTAAGCGATTGGTTGAACTTTAAGCACTGCACGGTCTGTACAACTGCAATGCGACTGCGGTATGCACATTGTACAGGCATTTTTCTTGCATTGCAGTAATTGTAAAAATCTTTATTTACCATAATACGTATAATGGTAAAAAACAAACAAAACCTTACTAAATCTTGGGTTGGTGGCGTGGCGTAGCGGTAACGCGTTGTGACTAATCAACGAAGTTAACCTACGCCGGGCCGGGTTAGTACTTAAATGGGTGACTGCCTGCGGGCAGATAAACCATCTCGGTGTGTAACCAGCCGCCTAAGTCAACTCAGCCTTCCATCCTTCCGGGGTAGGTAAATCGAGTACCGGCCTATCTGACTGAGATTAAGGCGAGGCGCGTTCACCTGTGTCTGGTGGCAGGTAACAGATCCCATACGGCAGGTGACGCTTCGTAGCTCTGAAACGGCTTCCATTAAGAGCTATAACACTACCTTTAAATCTTAATTAACGTTAACTAACAGCCACTCGTGCTAAAATGACTTACTTCGTTTCTAAGTCATGACGCTAGGTAGATCGAAACCAAAATAGTCCTAGCCAAAATTGACGGCATTTACAACATTAAATAGTTTCATGAAAAAATCGGCTGACCTGCGCGGAACCGTGGCGCGAAATACTACTGTCTATAAATCGCCGATGTTAATGACCATGATAAATAAACGTATAAATTGATTAATGAATTAATTTGAGTTGTTCCGTATACGTTGTAAGGCGTTGTAGTAGGAGCAAGGTTTCGTGTTGTTAGCGAACATGGAGCCTTCCAGCGGATACGTCGGGTCACCGCAGCCACAGCGATCAACCACGTTATGTCTGGGTGCCGCGGTTCAGCGTGCATTCATACCACACCACTGCGTTACGGAGTAACGATCAACCACGTTACGTTGATAGCAGGTCCGCATGCATCCCTAGCCAAACAGATCCCAGTGTCGACATCATCATTATCAGCAGCAGCAGCAGCAACGACAACAAGACTAAACAAATAAATTAAAGATTTTTAACGTTATGCGGCATATAAATTTTTACTTACTTACGTATTTACTTACTTAATTATCATTTTGTGCTCTTTTGCAGCTACGTGTCACCGCACTAATCTAAACTTTAAGTACTTTTACACGGTGCGAGTTTTAATACTGCAGAAAATTGAGTTCGTTTTATTGCTCTACTTAAAACATTTTCACTAGCATAATGTTCCTGAAAAAAACTGCAAAATACACCCCTTGCATTTCTTCGTCATATCTGTCGAACGCACGGGACTTACTCAGCTTGTTTATCAGCCGACCCGCGGCGCCAGCGTGTTCGACCGCGTCTTTGTCTCTGACTCACGTCTGTACATATCTGCGACCGTTCTCACACTACACGAGCCAACAGCGGCGAAATAACGTCTTTGTAGAAAGGGTACCTCTTTTGACGCTCTCGTTCGAGGGGAACCCCCGAACCCAGGAGCACGAAATTTTGTCACGAAAAAAACTAGAGTTCTTGGGCAGCCCACAGTGAAAATTTCGTGATTCTAGCTTGCACCGTTTTGACACAATACCGCAGTGTGACGAACAGACGGACGGACAAATTGCTTGCACCTGAACGATGGCTAAGACGCGCGAAGCATTCTGCTATCGCGCGTAAAAAGTGAAGTGATTTCGCTGATGGTCTAAGACTTATGCTGAGCCTTAACTTCGGTTCAAGTTTAAAGTTTTTAAGTTCAAGTTTTGAGAGTTGTTACCAGTGAGCTGTATTCGACTCCATCGTGAAGTTGTTGATAAACGTTCTTCGTGTTTTCGACTAGAGACGCGTTCAGACATGGACCAAACGGCTCCGGCAGACGGGTTATGTTCACCTGTAGACGTCAGTTATATGTAGGCACAGTAACAAAATGACATGGTGGTGAAAAGTGGTATACCCATTAGCGAAATTAGAGTAAGTCGCATTTCATCAAAAATGTAACTGGTTTTTCTCCTGACCGCCATTCGGCCACGTCGGGGGGTCAGGTCCTATAAATTTGACACATGTCCAACTTTGACAGTACCGGTAATACACAGTAGTAGTGCAGTAGTGGTGTACGGGAATGACTTGTACTATTCCCATTCTCATCCCATCACAAGCTGAACGGTAGTTCAAGCCCTGTGTTAACGGCGACTTCTCTTTCTTATGGGAAAACCAAAAATTCGACCCCCACAGAATCAAAACCCCTGATCTGATTGAGATAAAATTTAACACAGTTGATTACGTCGGCGAGGGGACCCGTAATGCAAAATTTTATGCAAATCCCTCCAAGGGGGGCTTCCCGGCAAATGGGTGAAATATACGCAAAATTTTTTATAGCTATATACCTGTTTTTCTTCAACTCACCTACAGGTCAGACCCTTCGGCGGATTTTTGCGCGCGATGGCTCAAACGACGCGGTCTCGCGCAAGGATGTGCCTTTTGGGGGTTAAAAAATTTGAAATTAATAATTAACGTATTT
>Ga0209367_1001458_pt1 | contig 29122 bp, 15 predicted proteins | sample WorMetLIZISLAND2_FD_187412 | JGI IMG/M metagenome (GOLD analysis project Ga0209367, IMG submission 187412) | Marine gutless worms symbiont microbial communities from Max Planck institute for Marine Microbiology, Germany - Olavius geniculatus... ...
GCGTAGCACTACGCACTAAAAACTCAAGATGCACTAAAACCAGACGAGGACTCGATGAAACAACCGAGCCAAAACGTGCCGCGCTCCGAATCTACCTTACGACACCAGAACACAAGACGAAACAACGAGCAAAAACGCAATAAGAGCACACGATAAAAGTAAACAACCTTCACGGGACGTGGCCATTCCAGCTATTCCCAGCTATTATTATTATTTAATCACCACGCCGCTATCAAATTAGGCGGTCTGCTGCTTTGTGAAATGAGATATTTCATAGCCTATCTTGCGGTGGGCTTATTCAGCTTTATGACTCTTACAAATTTTTCCCTGCATATTCTTTATAAGTGTGTCAGACACCTGTGCCTTCTAAATCGAGAAGCTTAGCATTTTCGCTGCATTTTGCTGCAGAGTGACTGTTGGAACTGTATGTAAGTAAGTAAGTAAGTAAGTAAGTAAATGATTTATAAAGCGCCAAAGTCTCAGAAAGAATCAGGGCGCATCATATGGAAATCTATACGCACTATCTCGTACCAACCGTTTAGCCACAATGGTATCTCGGTACAGTTACAGTTTCGAGAGTTATGAAGTGATCTCTATATCTAGGCTAGTCTACTTTAATTATAAATCATGTCACTGCCTGATATGTTTAAACTAATATTGGACTAACACAACAAAGATAAAATATTTTTTAAATGTGCTGATGTTGCAAATGACTATTTGTTGCAGTAAAGAAGTGAATGAATGAGTATGAATGCTGAGACATTTTCTCGTCTGTTTTAGGAAAAAGACATTCGCTTTTTGGTTGAAAAAGTCTGGGACCGGCAGAGTATTATGAGCGCCTGGACTGATCTCTACGATCTTGTGCTGGTGAGATGGAATAGGCAGGAAGAATGGTCGCCTTGGAACTGCATTCTGCTGACCAAAGACGAAGCTACCGCTCATGAAAGGATTACTTCTTTAGAGGAGGTAGCGTTATTAAATTCCGTAAATTTAATCAATCAGTAGTCGTCATCATCATCATACAGGGGTTTAGCATTGACCTGAATAATAGGACCTAGCATTAGTGTTATGGCCAGTGACCACGTCCAGTGGCTTCTATCACTATTATATATAAAAAAAACTGCAAGCAATTCATTTAATGTTGTATAAGCGCTGATGTAAAACGGCAAAAATCAAAAAGTATAAGCACCAACTATTGTATTAGCTTAGACGTTTAATCTGTTCTCAGTAGCCAGATATAAATGTCTGAGCTAATGCATAATATTCGTGCTTATACTTTTTTGGCCGTGGCCCCGTGGATATCATTATGTGATTATTATTCTTGGTTGTGGTTCGTTGTTTCAGGCGTACGGCACGGCTTTCCTGCAGCGAGTGCTGCATAAGCACACGCTGGCGAAGAACCACTTTTTCCACCTGCCAGCGGTGACCGAACATCTAGGCCTACAGGTCGAGGCTGCAGCGGCAAGATCAATGAGTGCAAACACTTCCGGCGCATCAAGCGCACCTGCACGCTCGTTGTCTGGTGGAGGCCAGAGTCGCCGTGCGGTTCCACAGTCCTCCGCCTGACGATGATAATTCTAATTTCCTACAATATTCTCAGTGAAATTTCATCAACGTTTTTAACGGCTGCGACAGCTGATGAATGCACAGGCCCGTAACCATCGGTGTTCGACGAATGTTGCACCAAAAATATCTGAAAACATCCCCGTGCACCAGTATACAAATAGTGACTGGAGTCGAGATCGTCATTGAAAAATTTTGACCCGAATGTTCGTAAAATGTTGCCCGAGATCGAAGATACGAATTGACGATGATACGAATCGATACACAAACTGAGGGTCAAAAATTTTCAATGATGATCGACACGCCAGTCACTATTTTTTTTGTTATACTTCAAAACCAAAACCAAAAATTTAAACAAAAATTATTTGAACATAATCAACCAGCTGTGACGACTTCAATGTTGCCCGGTCAACACTGCGCGCGCACTGTTGACCGGTTAACAGTGCGTATTTGTTAACGTTACGTGACGCAATTTGAAACAATCGCCTGCAGGTATTTTGCGTTGAGGTATAGCAAATACGATTTTCGAACCGACAATTGTATAACAGTGCTTTTTCGGCCGGGACCCCACTGGGGAAGCATACAGCGCTCCGAGACTGCCTAGTGCCTATGCCTATAGCTCGATTAATGGAAGCAGAGCCGCGTTGCCGCCAGGCTGGGCGATCTCAGTCGAACCGTCCTTTGGAAAAATCCGTCTACAAGCCTGACTTATATGAATAACTGTAGGTCGCAGTGGGGAAGCTTAATATCAACGTCAACATTACATTACATTGGACTATCGTTTCAAAAGCTGGATCGTTGCAGTCTATGCACAGACATTTGATAGCCTATACACCGAGATGGTTTACGTGTCCGCAGACTTACAGTCACCCATCCAATAGTAGTAACCACTTGAGGAGAGCGTTTCGACCGGAAGTGAAACTATCGACCTGATGATCGTGAGTCTGACGTCCTAATGGCCAGTTCACCCTACGACGCCGACGCGACTAAACTCAACTCAGCTGCTCAAACAACGCGTGGTCTGTGTACAACAGCGTGACGTCACAATGCTAATGACGTCATTGCATTGTCATCCACAATCACGACAGTCAAGTCTAGTTGAGTTGAGTTGAGACGTAGGTGTGAGATGACCATAACTGTTACGCGAGCCATTTGTTCAGTCAGCATGCTGTTCAAAAAGTTGTACAAAAGATCCGCAAAAACAAACTGCACGGCTGTCGCTAGTATAGCCGACCGTACTGATTGTCAGTGACCTTCAAGGTCATTCATAGACCCCTAAGTCGAATTTTTTTGAAAGTGTCGCTTCGCTAACTGAAATTTTCGGCGGCTAGCGCATAGATAAATACGATTCTGCTACAGCTTTAACATAAAACTGAGCTATAGGCACTACGTAGTCATAGTCCGTTGTAACAAACTCGAAGTTTTCATGACCAACATTCGATTCAGATGGACGATCGTCTGCAATTTGATACAAGTCAACTAAACTCGGGTTTAATAAAAACGATAGCCACCAGTATGGTAATGCCAACATACCGCCTGTGTGTGGCTGCTACTACTACATGTACTCTCTCTGAAGTTAATATTATGCACCGCCAGACTTGCACTGACTTGTCAAAGCCCAAATTCCACTACTAGGATTTATATACAGCAAGTTTACAAGAAATTCTAGTATGAGCTTATATAATGGGGTGTTAACACGACTGATAGTAAGCTACTTCATAGTATAATTTAATGTCTATCAGTCAGCAGTTTGAAGAAAATAATCGACTGTTATCTGCAGCAGGCAAGGGATTAGAATGAGTTTTTACGCGCGAAAGCAGAATGCTTTGCGCGTCTTTGCCAACGTCTGGGCGTCTGTCCGTCCGTCTGTCTGTCACACTCGTGGACTGTATCAAAATGATGCAAGCCAGGATCACGAAATCTTCACTGTGGGCTGCCATAAGGTCTCTAGTTTATCGTGACAAAATTTCGTGCCACTGGGTGCAGGGGTTCTCCTCGAACGAGGGCGTCGAAGAAGGGTACTCCTCCCCTAAAAAGACGTCATTTTGCCGTTATTGGCTCGAATAATTTGAAAACGGTTGCAAATAGGTACATACATGCTGCTTATCATAACAAGCACTGGTGACAGGCTTTTTGGATTTATTAACATCGATGACCTTGAACGACCTTGAACCCCTCAAAAAGAGGTTTTTAGTAAATTTTTCACAATTTTTGGATGCAGCGCACATTTTAACACTGAATTGCGACGAAATGGCTGGCGATAGACCAAGATAACCTGCATACGAAATTTTCAGCATTCAACGTAAATTTTAGCAGTTCAAGTCCCGACCCCCTAGGTTCAAGGAGGCCAGCGCAGGCGGGCGTCAAAGACAGCTACCCCCCTAAAAAGTGGTTATTTTACCGCAATTATCTCGTGTAGCGTGAACACGGTTACAGATAGGCACAAACATGCTGCTTATCATAACAAGCACTAGTGACAGGCTTTTTAAATTTATCGACATCGATGACCTTGAATGACCTTGAACGCTAAAAATATTGATTTAACGTGATTTTTTGGCGATTTTTGGCTGCAAAAGAGTGAATTACGACGAAATGGTTGGAGATAGACTATGATTATTTGCAAACAGGAACTACTATAGGCTTTCGCGCGTCTCGTGAGCTTTGCTCAAATTACTTGTTGCTACTTCTTATAGCCTAGTTCGTTCGTATCGTAACGATCGTAACCTCGTAGTGTTTACAGTGACTGTCATGTTCAAGTTCATCCATATTTACTTACTATACTTTGCACGAAATACGGCATAGATCATGATATCTATGTAGTATTGCGTGTTTACTTTATTAGTGAATTTAATTTTACTGTATAGTGTTTAGTGCGTTAAATATCGTGACTGATGACAATTTAGTATTAAGCATTTGCTAGCATATTTATTGCTTTTTATATCTGTTGAATATATACAATTTGGTAAAACCTGGAAGTCGTCAACAGTTAGCTTCCTGCGGAATGTGATAAAATGGTGTTGAACTTCAACGTCCGACTTTTCTGCGAAAATCTTCGTGCTACGAAGCCACCTTATGAATGCCCGATCGACAATTGCGGCAAGATTTATAGAACCTACACCGGTATAGAAAACCATATGTACAATCATGATCATGGCAGCACAGCGGCTGGTACATCTGCAGTAAGTGAAGTTACTTCACCTAGGGAATCAGATCTTCAGTCGGGACATGGTAGTGCTGGACGGCTGCAGCGTTTAGACGGGGCGTCAGACCGCCTTAACCTGCAGCTGAATCCACTCTCATTTCCAAATAAAATTGTTAATGTGGATCTTGGCAGCGGGCAGCCATTGAGAGTGAATGTATTGGAGCCGCTGCAAGTTATCGTTGGTGACGGTGACTGTGAGTGCAATGAGGCTGTGAAAGAGCAGAATAAGAACAGTGCCGTAGCAGCAAGAGAATGTGCTTCACGCAAAGATGGATGTGCTGCAGTCAGCTCCTACCCATCACCTTTGAACAAGCTGCCGGAAGCTACTTTCAGGATTATGACTGATTACATCCAGCCAAAAGACCTTCCGGAACGACCATCAAACTACTACCGCTACGTTCCAAGGACTGCGGAAGAGATGGATGAAGAAGTGGAGTATGACATGGATGAGATGGTTTGTTAATGTTATGTACTGTTATTTTCTTGTTTTATTTGTGTTAATGTACACTTGTGTGGCTTGTGTAGTGTAATGGTAACATGCCAAACTTGTAACCTGGAGGTTGCAGGTTCGACTCTGAGCCGGGGCACTGCCAAGTAACGACCTTGGGCAAGTTATTCACATGCATGTGCCTCTGTTCACCAGGCAGTACAAATTGGTACCAGCTTCACCGCCGAGAAGGTTACAGCAGTAATATGCGGAGGTCTGGCCCTCCTGCCATATATAAGGCAGGGACGTTGACTGTTGACTATCGGCAGTGATTTTTTAAATTTACTACTCTATTATCTGCTAGTGTTTTTTAATTTGTGTTAGCTTTTGAATTTTTTGTTTATATTTACTTCCGCCAAGGAGGTTATGTTTTTGCCAGACTTTGTTTGTTTGTTTGTCTGTCTGTCTGTCTGTTAGCAAGATAACTCAAAAGATTCTGGAAGGATCTTTCTGAAATTTTGAGGGCATGTCGGGAATGGCAAAAACTACCAGTGATTCAATTTTCGGGGTGATCCTTAAGGAATCCTAGATTCTGGATCACTTTGAAATTTTCGTTACCATTGCTTTCAGTGGGGCCTAAGGCAAACCACTCCAAAACCGAAGATGGTGCTGCCACCTAGTGAACAACATGGCCTTGGCAGAGGTGTGCGGGCTCTGACTGCTTTCTAGTGTATAATATGTCTTCGTTTTTTTTTCTATTTAGCTGTACTTTACTGCTTGGACAGTGTTGGTTCAATGACAGGAGAGTTGAGACCTGTAAATGGAATGTTTTACAAGTCTTGGAAGTTCATGTTGGGTACTTACTAATCTGACAGAGTAACCCTAAGAACTGAACAGTTTAACATGAACAAAGACTGAAAATGATGGGTGGTGATGATCAGTATAGTTTGTAACTGCTATGCTTAATGTTAGCACTTTTATACTACCTGGTATTGATTATTTAGTTTTGATACAGCAAAGCATATGTATTCATCAACTACATTGCTTATGTGTGTTGTAGGATGCAGCATGGCTGAAAGCTATAAATCAGAGAAGACGCAAAGATAGCGTACCACCCGTGAGTAAAGAGACGTTTGAGTTGTTGATGGACAATTTCGAAAAGGAGTCGTATTTTCAGAGCCAAGTCAGTGGACATGTTTTGGCCGATGAGGATGCTATCTGTTGTATATGCCTGGATGGTGAATGTCACAGCAACAACGTCATCCTGTTTTGTGATCTCTGTAATCTGGCAGTTCACCAGGAATGCTATGGGGTTCCGCATATACCGGACGGCCCGTGGGTTTGTCGGAGATGTCTCTACTCGCCGTCGCGTGCAGTCTCATGCTGTCTTTGTCCCTGCAGACGCGGAGCCTTTAAACAGACTGACGACGGTGACTGGGCACACGTTGTCTGTGCGCTGTGGATACCAGAAGTCGGGTTTGCAAATAGTGTATTTCTCGAGCCAATTGACGGCATCGACCGAGTTGCAACAGCTCGTTGGAAGCTCACGTGCTGCATCTGTAAACGCCGTGGGATTGGTGCCTGCATCCAGTGCCACAAGACCAGCTGCTACACTGCATTCCATGTCACATGTGCCCAACAGGCTGGCTTGTACATGAAAGTGGAACCAATAAGAGATGTTGGCACAGCGTTTGGAGATGGTCCTTCCATCATTTTTCGGAAAACAGCATACTGCGAACAGCATTCTCCAAAGGAAAGTGAGCTCCAGGACAGTGCGACTAATGACAGCACTGAGAATGATCCAGTGTCTCCGGGTAGTGCTGATTTGCTGGCGGAGTATCGTGCAAAGATGAAGGATAAGATAAAACATGCGCGAAAACTGCTGGCTGAAAATAGTCACTTCGGGCCCATTCTCTCCATACCAGTTGTTTCGCCTAGCAGGTTTGATTTTACAGTTGTTTAATATTGCACATATAATATCAGTTTTTGAAAAAATGTAGCAGTTACTATAACCAGTTGGAATAATATTAAATCGTTGTTGGTTAAGATTTGATGCATCAGAAGTTATCTACAGGGTGGTCCAAAAAAACGGCACAAAGTTAATGACACCCTAATTTTGCAGCCGTACGCCATAGAGTCGTGCTGTTTTCAGCAAAATGTTCCGAAAAAAATTCTTTACATGACTAAAGTCAGTATTTGAATACAGCAGATAAATATTCTTGGTTATTGCTGCTGGCAGTTGAACTATGCAAAAACACTATTACCCTCGACACCGCGGTCCATAAAAGCATGCCACTTTTATTTTTTCAATAGCTCCATGAAACATTGGCCGATTTTAATAATTTTTGGCATGCAACATTAAAAAGAAACTTGACGTAAATGTCTGCAGTTTTGGCCACCTCGCCCTAAGTTTGTTGTTACACTACTTTGTGAAATGCAGAAGTTGTATTTTGACCATTGACAACAATAAATTCATACTGGGCAGTGCATGCGTCAGCTCAGACAATTACTGAGACCGCAAAATCATTGAAAATTTGTTGCTTCATCTTTATTTTAAAATTCTAAGTTGACAAACTAAAATGATACATCAACAGCGAGTGGGCCTCTTGAGTCATGCAGTTACTGAACGTGCTGTTGGCAAATGGTGTCAACGTCTACCGCTTGCGTTTGTGCTGCAGAAGGAAATTTTGAGCACATGCTGAAATGAAGAGATGTGATGTGATACGTGTGATTTTTTGAGTGATAGTAATTGCTAATTGCATTTGTCGCTATTCAGTTTATAATTTCTAGCTGACGCATACACTTTCCAATAGGAATTCATTGTTGTCAATAGCCAAACAGCGACTTCTGCATTTCACATGGTAGTGTAGCGACAGCCTTAAGGTGAGGTGGCCAAAACTAAAGAGCTTTGCGTCAAGTTTCTTCTTAATGTCGCATGCCAAAAATTATTGAAATCGGACAATGTTTCATGGAGCTATTGAAAAAATGATAATGGCAAGTTTTTATGGACCAAGGTACATTGAAGGTAATTCTGTTTTTCAATAGTTCACTTGCCAGCGGTGAAACAAAGAATATTTAATTGCTGTATTTAAACACTGACTTTAGTCATGTAAAGAATTTTTTTCAGAACATTTTGCTGAAAACCTCATGACTCTGTGATGTATGGTTGCAAAATTATGGTGCCATAAACTTTGTGCTGTTTTTTTTGGACCACCCTGTATTATTATGTCTGCTCACAGAGGTACGAGGGTCATCCCAAAAGTTTCCAGTCTCGACGTATTAGACGGCATTTTTTTTCTACAATCTGCACATAAATCATAAATTAAAATGACATCATATCCACAGCAGACTCATATGAGTCAGTAAAGGATACATGTTTCACTGATGTATAGATTGTGGAAAGTGATGTTGTCTAATATGTCGAGGCTGGCAACTTTTTTTGATGACCCTCGTATAATGAGTATATGTGGCTTGTATATTTCATGTGTTACTTTCAGTTGTGTCGCTTGTCGTATTTTTTTTATTTACTCTATTGTTGTTAATACTTTCTGTCTTATATTTTTTGGTCTGATTTTTTCTGTTGATGCTGCCATTTTGTGATAGGAAGGGACTTAGCAGTATAGTGTCTGACCTATAAAAGTGCAGCAACAACGTTACTTACTGACCGTGACGGCATGGTGGCAGCATGCTGTCTTCAGGTCAGGAACACTGTTACGGCCCAGGGGAGGATTGCTATTTTTAGGTTGGAGATAGAAGAGCCCAGTCACCATTTCATTTGCCATTTCATACTTATTGCAGCATGCTGTCTCCATTTGAGATTGGGAACATTGTCAGTCTTTTTGCTGTTGGTTGGCTTACAGGAAGGGTAATACAGCTGGAAAAGGTACAGCCACCACAGTTTGTAAGATCAAATTTTTCTCTTGGGAGTCTAACTTGAGTAACTTTCGAAAAGTGTTTCAGCTATACAAACGCTGGTTGTCCAAGTATAAAATTGATTTTTATTTCTTAAATCAAGTGTCGTTGCTTGGTTTGATAGTTCATATGTATACTGTAATCAGTAATCATGCCATTTCTGTGCTTTGGTATATTTTAGTATATTTCCTTGTGTAATGTGCTATGAAGATGTTGTATATGGTTTGCGTCAGCATAAAAACTATCGTGAGTAAAGTGTCAATCCAGCGGAAGAAGACGTTTATTTCACGCCTTCACAGTTACTGGCAACTGAAACGGCAGTCGGTGAATGGTGTACCAATACGTCGGGCCACTCGTGTCTCTGCAAGGCAACTGATCAGATCGCGAGTGAGTACTTGTACAGCAATGTTCACTGTGGCGGTGGGATGATCCATATTAGTTGCTTTTATCATAGCACGCTGACAGTTGAGATAATTTACTTTTTTGTGGTACTTTCTGCTCAGCTTTTTACTTTTTTATCACACTTGAGTATGGTCAGTACTATTGTGACTGTTGGACTTATCAATGACCATATGTTTGTAACCTTACTTTAGTTGTAGTCTACCCCTCATTCTCCAATAGACAGCATTCTGACATTGATGACTGTCTGAAGCATAAGAGAGAATATTATTAGATCTGCCATCATTGTTAGTTACATATGCACACTATGGATTGGTAGTTCTTACAATTTTAGGTTTAGGTTGTTTTTAGGTTTTGTGTCTCATAAAGGTTAAATTTTGTGTAAAGGTTAAACTTTTTGTTTTGTTATTATGTGCACTTGCATTTTGCCTGGAAAGGCCATGCCCAAAATGACGAGTACTGTGTCGGGTGGGACGTTAAACCCTACTCACTCACTCACTTAGTTGTAGTATACCAGTTTGGCCATATGTCTTTTCCTGTTGTTATTGCAGTTACTGGTGTGAGAATTCTAGAGACTATTCTCTTCCAGCATTATGAGATTGATGACTGTCTGGAGGATAACAGGGAAGATTATCAGAACTGTCATTTTCGATACATAGTGCACAATTATAATTGGCTGTTTTTACAATTTTGGGTTTCCTTTTTTTGTGTTTTGTGTTTCATAAAGGTTAAACTTTCTGTAAAGGTTAAACTTTTTGTTCCGTTATTATGTGTATGTGCAATTTTGCCTGCAAAGGCCGTCCCCGAAATGACCTATACTGTGTTGGGTGGTACATTAAACCCTACTCACTCCCTCACTCTAGAGTTGTGTGAAATCTGTATTGTTGTTATATAATGAGTGTTATGTTGCTTGATTCTGTATAGCCGAGCCCAGGGTCACTGTCGTCTGGCCAGTCTGCTTCCCATATTTTTGTATGTATTTTGTACTTCTTAGTTTTATAGCGCTCACACACATACATGATCGGATTTTGTACTACTGGCCCATTTTTCTGATTCCCAGAGTAAGATTTTGAGAATTGTTGTGGGAGTAGCTTTTATTTGCATGCTATCAATTTATATGCTATTTAGATGCCCTCTCATTGAGCGGCTGCTTCAGCCAAAGATTGTAAATAATTATGAATTGCAGATTGTAGTAAGCTTGACACGTGTGCCTTACTGGCATTGTGGCGTGTTTTGAGCACATACTTGCTGTTAACTTGTTGCTATTAACCAGGGTTTATTCAGGTCAGGGAAAACTGGAAAATGTGTTGTCAGCGAAATGTCAGGGAAAAATAGTATTTTTGAAAAGTCAGGTAAAATGATCTTGGATCATGCGGACTGCAGATAACAGTGATTTTCTGCATCTCCAAATATAAAAAAGCAGGCAAATTTGCGGCTTCCATTGAACGTCCAAAAGCTAGACGTGTTTCAGCTTCAGGGGGGCTTTGCCCCACTGACCCCTGACCAGGGCCTCTGTCATTTGCGTATTGCTCTATTAATACCATTTCATTACTTAATACCGTTTATGACATTTGTGTGATAGGGTTATTGTTTCAATAACGTCAGGAAAATTGTCATTCCATGACTGGAAAAGTCAGGGAACTTTGCTACAGAAAACCTGTAGGAACCCTGACTAATCTGTTTAGTTTAGAGGTAAGATGTACTGTGGCTGAGCAGTGCACGATAGGGCCTAGGTTGCTAATGATCACTAATAGGAAGTCGCATATTGGCTTTCAAATTACCTGCAAATCATTGATTTTTGGATGACCTTGAAGGTCAAGTGATAACCATTATGGTTGGCTATTCTAGTGACTGCGACAGCTGGGCTTATTGTTCACATTTCTTACAGTGTAGTTGCCTGCTTCGAATGTCGCAGGCTGATTTGCCGAGCGCAATAGAGAACTTTCGTCAGTCTCGACGGCTGCGTCAACAGCTGGAGAAAGTGCGACTTCTTCTGGAGCTGATCAAAAAGCGTGAACGACTCAAGTTGGAACAGGTTTCAACAGACATTTGCATGCTGCTTTTCTAATGACAGATAATGTCAGACAATTAGATAACCATTTATTTGCAACTAAATGCTCTACAATGTTAAAAATAAATTTTTAAAACAGCAAAACATTTGTAAATGGCAAAAACTTCTGGTCTCACAGAGTCTATGTAAACAAAAAATATAGTATAGAATCGGTATTAAAGTATTTCATCCAAATTACTGTAATTTGCACACTGTCTATGACTGCTTTTGTTGCAGCCATTGTTTACTAGTATTACAGAACTTAATATTATTGTTAATTTGTTATATTACATGAATGTCTTTGGCAGACTCGTTCTTTGTTTTTAATTCTGTGGATGACTGTGGCAATCAAACCATATACATTAGGAGAAAATTTAATGATATGGCCAGTTCTGTCAGGCTATAGATACGTGTGTGTAATTAATTCCTGTTGAAGTATGTTGATAAGGTATTTCTGCTATCTGTAATGTGATATTTGGTCAATTGACAAAAAAAGTGAAATTAGCGGGCAAGAAATTGTACGGTTTTTTGAATTGTTAATTGATGAGCTTGCTGGTATTAACAAATATTAAATATGGTATTCTTGTTTTCACTTTAGCAGTTAAATGTTTCTGTATGTCTGTAATGTTTATCTGACCGCTGAATGAATTTGCTTGTATGTTCATAGGTGAAGTTGTATGAGTCGGTCACAGAGGTCCGACTGCGGCCGATAACTGTGCTGTTGAGATGTGCCCTCAATCAGATTGAGCCACAGGCCGTGAGTATCATATTACCACCAGTTTTCAGCCACTGCAGTTATCTGTCCTTCTGTCTACAGCTGACAAGAAGCCCAGCTGTCGCTAGGATAGCTGATCATACTGCTTGTCAGTGATCTTCAAGATCATCCAAGGTCGACGATTTTCATTTCATCTGACTAATGGTAACCTTGGCCCTATCTTTCACCATTTCCAAAATATGGCCAGTTTTTCATTGAATTTGCTATCCCGCTTCATTCAACCCCAATTTGAAAATGTTCTCTTTGCACTAGATGGCTGAAATTTTGCATGTCCGAGTTTAACACACGTTGCTAGTTATTCATGTAAAAGTTGTCCTTTCTGACCTAAAGCTTAGCCGCAATAGATTTGTGACATACGGATGGAAGACAGACAGACACACGGACAGATGACAACTTGTACCAACAGCTCAACCATTACCTAAGTACGGTCGGTTGAAAACGTGGTTCTTTTGTGCATCATACTTGACGTTGTCATTTCCGGAACAATTTACTACTAACTCTGAAGTAGCTCTGATATTAAGGCAACTCTGATTCATTGATTAATTCATTGACTTCTGTCATTTTTGGTGTTTAGCGAGTTAGTTTTTCTGCAATTGCTACACATTAGACCAGTTTTCCCAGAAGTGAACTTTGCTAATTGTTTGGGCCAGACTTTCTAAAATCCATACTTTGCATAATTTTGTATTGCTCTTAAAACCAATGCACTGTTGCGTGTGAGAAAATATTGTATGTAGCAATGAGTGAGACATTTAGCGTAGTAAAAAAACTAAATTTAAATTCTCTAGCCTGCTGTTAGCAGGAGAATGGACATTTGTCGGAAGTGCGGCGGAAGCTGAATGGATATGGTTCAGTGGAAGCGTTTTCCAGTGACCTGCAGCAGGTTATCGCTGGCCTGCTGGAAGCCAGCGTCAATCACAGTACTGTGCATAGGACAGCCATCAAAATGAAAGACCAGGTATCATCAGAACGTATTCATTGACTATGTAGATTTTTAGCTTTCTCTACCCAGCAGTTGCACTCAGATGTGTAGTGATTATTACAGTTCATATATTGTATAATATTCGCAGGGTCACTAGAAGTGCTTGCGTATCTTTCATGGTGAGCAGCTTGGAATTAGCTGTATGTTGTGTGAAATTATTATGGGTCATATTTAGTTTTATGGTGCATTTTATTTTCCAGCTGTTCTTTTTAATATGAATGTAAGTTGTTGTTTTCGATTAACAGGCGAGCAAAGTTCTGAAGAGCTTGCGTCAGGCTGTTGAGAGAATTGGTTTTGACAAGGTTACAGGGCTACATTCAACCGCAACAGTTGACAAACCAAGCATGAAAGGTGATTATTTGCCAGTTTACGTAAAGCTGTGTGCTCATAATGCCAAAAACTGACAATCATTTCTATTAACACTGAACATTTCTAGTTTATACTTGTGCTAAAAACAGCATAAGCAACAAAACGTTTTAGACTTAAGCTATTTGCTGTTTTATCAGTTATGCTGTCGAGGCATTGATTTTTTAATGACGTGAACACATGCGTTAATAACGCATCATTATGTTGCTGCAGTTACAGGTGTACTACATCAACAGGGTGTCTGGAATGAGTGATGGAACAGCAACAAAACAATTTCTAATTACCTGAATGTTGTTTGATCATCAAATAACCACAGTTTAATGGAATATTGAAACTTCTGCTTCACAGAATTCAGTAAATCTATGCGTGTGCTTTAATATTTTTAATGTGCGTTGATTTTTTTAATGTGTGATAATTTTTTAACCTGTTAATGCATTTATTTGACAGTGATGCATGCAGACCATTTCTTGCCTAGTGTAATATAAGACTGATATAGTTGTGGTGGTAAATATATGGCAGTAGTTTGACAGCACAACGTGTTGGTGATGACTGTTTAATGTTTATTTTCCCCTGTCTTCCAGCATTCTGAAATTAATGACTGTTTGGAGGATAAGAGGGAAGATTATTAAAACAGCCATTGTTGTTAATCATACTAGTATATGCACGCATTATAATGGAGTTCTTACAATGTTAGGTTTACCTTGTTTTTTGTGTTTTGTGTTTTATGTTTCTGTAAAGGTTAAACTTACTGGTCTACTATTATGTGTTTGTATGCAATCTGCCTGGAAAGGCCATCCCCAAAATGACCGATGCTGTGTCAGGTGGGACCTTGAGCCCTACTCACTCTTTAATGTTTATTATTTATACATGTTTGCTTACAGCTGAGAGTCGAGTGGCATCAACCACTGCAGACAATGAGCAAGTGAAATCAGTCAAGACGCCTGCAGAGAGCAAACAAGCTGAACCAGTCACAGCAACGGCTGTATCCGGCGTCAACCGACGAACGATGATACTGTTCAGCAAGAAGGCAAAGCAGCGACGGCTGAGTGCTATTCAGCTGATGGCTGCCAAAGACTTCGAGAAGAAGGAGACCGTTAAGGTCGACAGTACTCGGACTGATGTCTCGGAACTGTCGCGGCGCAGCAATGCTAATGGCTTCACTGTCAAGTTGCCGCTGCAGCCAGAGACATCAGCAACTGAAATTAATGCGAAAGCAACTGTAAGTAACGCCAAAGCAACTGTTGCAAAACGTCCACCTGCGAAGCGGCAGCACGCTGCTAGCAGTGAGCGTAGGACTGAGTCAGTTATCTGTAATGGCGGTGTTAACGCCGTGGTGACCGGGATTGCCAGTCGTAGCAAGCATGCCATCAGCGATGATGTCTGGAAGAAGGGTAGTCAGCATAAGGTCCGTGTACTTGATACGGCACTGATGTTAAATGGCGTCAGCGACAGTTCCGATCCTGGCGACGTTGCAAGCTCACGATATCCTATTCGAGGTACAGTGGCTTAAATCCATTACACACTGACAGTTGTGTAACTCTGTTAGTACTTGGATGGGCGACTGCCTGCGGACAGGTAAACTATCTCGGTATGTAACCAGCCGCCTAGGTCAACTCAGCCTTCCATCCCTCCATGGTAGGTAAATCGAGTACCACTCTGTCTGGCTGGGGTTAAAGCGGGGCACATTAACCTGTGTCATGTTGTAAGTAACACTGTGTGATCCCATACGGCAGGTGATGCTCCGTAGCTCTGAGATGGGTTACCTATGATGAGCTATAGCATTTAAGCGTTTAAGTGGAGATGCATATTAGAAGCTGCTGTATGTGCACTGATGACAATGATGATGACTGTGTGGAATGTTTTTCAGGCAAGAAGGCCGATGGTGGCATGCAGTCTGTCATCCGGGCTACTACACTTCGACCTCTGCATTGTGTCTGGGCGAAGTGTCGTGGCTTTCCCTGGTATCCTGGCATGGTAAGATGTTTTTGTTTTGCTTGGTTTTTATGTGATATGTTACCTTTTGCTATGGAGTTGAAATGTTACCTGGTAGTTATTGATAATCTGTTGCTGTGGCATGTTGAAGCAGAAACCTTGGCTGTTGTGCTGGCTTGCTAGTACAGTGGACCCTGGTTAAACATAATAAAAGGGTAAAGTACGGTACTTGCTATAGCACTTCTTACATGAGACGGACTCATGGACAGAAGCACTTTACAATCTCAGAAGTGGCAGCTGAGTGGCATGAGCTAATGATACCGCAGCGCACTATGCGGCCATCCATTGCTCGCGGCAGCGAACAACTGGACTCATGGTTTGCAGCAAGCAGACATACCACCACCCCAATCAGCCATTCTGGCCTTCACTTAAGCTACTACTCATTTCCCATCCTACGAGGGATAGGAGGCTGAGTTGGTCTGAGCACACAGTAGGTTAGCAACTTGCTCAAGGTTGCTTGCAAATGACCAGCAGTAAGAATCGAACCGTAACCTGAAAGTTACAATTCAACACTGTACCACTTGCAGATACACAGGGATTTAGGTGTGAACAATTTGCCCAGAGTTGTTACTTGGTAGTGCACCGACTAGGAATTGAACCGTGGACCTTTCGGTCTCGTATCCAACGCCCTAACCGCTGAGCCACCAAGCCACAAATGTCTTGGATAAAATTTGCCTGTTTGGTGCAGCCAAGTCACTGGCTAGAACGTAGCATTTGACTCATTGAACTAAATACCACAAGCCATTGTCTTCAAATTCACTCAAGCTGTTGTGTAGCTTCCGTGGTTTGTCCAGTCCAATCCATAATTTTAGTAAAATTTCAGTATGGTTGCCTGTTTTGGAATGAAGATAAAATTCATTTAATGAAGAATTAAATGAGAAATCAATTATTGTCTCACGTTGCACTGTTTTGATGATATTAGATTATGTCTTCAGCAAGTCTGGTGCTGGTTTAAGTTACTTTTGCCATCATGGGCTAATGGCTGGACTACTGGAAACAAGTTTATTGTATTTGCTGGTCATATAACTTATTTTCGAACGTTGCTATCATCAGAGACCATCCACTTGCTGATTTTGGACGTGCTAGATGCCACCTGTCATGAGGCCCTATAGTTTACAGTGAACATGCTTTGCAGCGCAATGCTGTTCCAGATCTACATCGTGGGCCATAAAAAAACATGGCATCTATTGGCCGATTTAAAAATTTTTTTCACTGGCACACTGTGCAAACAATTTGCAATAATGTGATTATTATATATCCCACCACACTGTTAATGTGCCTTTACACTGCCTTGTGAAACATAAATGTAAGAAAACCTAACGATAATAACAAACATTTAAGTAAATGAAAAAAACACTTCAAATCAACATTGCAGTGAATGATCCGTATAACACTAACTGTGTTAGACCCACACACAGTCTAGTGTTATACAGATTATTCACCACAGTGTTGATATAAAGTGTTTTTTTTCAATTTTACCAAAATGTTTGTTTGTGATTATCGTTATGCATGCATATTTCATTCATATTTCACAAGGTAGTGTAGAGATGCATTAACGGTGTGGTGGGATATATAATCATCACAGGTTTATTTCAGGCAACACGGCCCGTAGCAAACACAAATAACACAAAGTTACACACACAAAAACACTCACAAACATGCAAACATATATACAAGGTAAGTAAAAGAAAAAAAGAAAAAACACACAAAAGGTAAAATATAATGATCACATTATTGCAAATTGTCCGCAGAGTGTGTGTCAGTGAAAGAATTTTGAAAATTGGTCATTAATTGGTGAAGATATAGACAAAAGTAAAGTGCCACGTTTTTTACGGCCCACCCTGTAGAAAGGGAGCAGAACCAGGAAGATCCAGATATTGTTTCATCACTATTCTGACCTTTGTAACCATGGGGCACTTGTTGATTGTAGATAATCAATCCAAAGATGCCACGAGCTGGTTACAATTTCAACGGGATTCATATCCCAGCACCTCCCGAGTCGGTCCTGAACGTACAGCCGGGTGAAGCTGCCAGCAGGGCTGACATGTACCTCATTCTCTTCTTTGACCCAAAATGCACCTGGTGAGTCATGTTGTCAGCACATCTTCCACGCGTGTACGGTACTTGTCTCTTTTCGCTGATTTGTTTGTGTGCATAGTTTTATGTATCTTTGTCACATTCGGTTTCGTCATTAGTGTCGTAGATGATAAATGGTAATACATTACGAACGTCATTGATTTCGTTTAAGAAATTTTTGTCATCACCGTCACCTAAGGTGTTGTTATTAGCAGTTTATTGTGGTTGACGGAAAGTGAATTGAGAATGTCTCATGTGTCACATTCGCTAAGCTCCCGTAGCCATATGCTGTAGCTGCCAGTTATCTTGACAGCCACAGAAAGTCCTCAAGCAATCTACAAGCTAATAGCTATGGCTGGGTGTGTCACACATTTGGTGCATCCCTAGATTCTGTGGTGACAGCTCGTTATACAACGTCTACTAACCAGATGTAAACTGAATGAATATTGATTTCATAAGATTGTTGTGCTATAACAGGCAGTGGCTGCACAAAGATGCGGTTGAGTGTCTTGGTGTGAACCCAAACGTTGACACCGCGCGGTTGTCAGGTGCGATGAAACCAAGCATGCTGAAAGCCGTGAAGCAGGCGTATGATCGCGCCATGGTGCAACATCGAGCCATTTCCGCCGGCATTAGGAACTCCTAGGACACACCCGTTCATGCCGGCCATCTGATCGTACATCAGGGTTCCCACACTTTTGCTGACAAAAAAATTCCAAGACTTTCCCGGACCGTCAAAACGTTTTTCCAGCATCTTCTCAGAACCAAAGTTCACACATAAAGACAAACAGCAGTTACTTGTAGTATATGCGGAATGTAATCCAATGTATGGTATGCCAAATATGTTGACATTTATCCCGTCATTGTATTAACAGTAAGTAAGTGGTTCGTTAGTGCCACATGTTTATTTTGAACTCACAGTGACTTCGTCAACTATCCACTATCCAGGATTTTGCAACTTCCAGAACCATCCAGGATCAAACTTATTTTGCACGACTTTCCATGGCATGGAAAACCAAGGAGGGAAAATCCAGGACTTTCTAGGAGGCATGGGAATCCTGAGCTTTGAATATCGACCAACTTGAAGGCAAATCAGACACTTGTAAGGCTGTGTTCACATAGACACGAGTACAAATCCGGCACTGTCCGGGTATCCGTCGTGTATTTCAATGGCAGTACAGTGGCTGTTCACTTACATACGAGTACAGGTTACCTGTAAATTTCACTCGTACGAGTAGCTTCTGTGCAGGTCGTGTTTTTATCTAACCCGTGCGAAGTTAACTACCCGTAAATAGCATTAATACAATTTATAAAAGCTATGGCACACATTTGATGTCAGAACTAACATCGTTGTAAAACCGTTCATTGTTAGGTGTGCGGTTAGTAAAAATACTAACTTTGTAGTGGAATATGGTCGTTTTATTCGCAAAACATTTCCTCGATCTGATTTCATTCAATATGGCCGACAGTCGTTGAGTTATGTTCCTGTACAAGTGACCGTCAACACTCCACTCGTATGAGTGAAGCTTCTACGAGCCACGCCATTGAAATACGCGATGGATACCTGAACAGTGCCGGACTCGTACTCGTGTCTATGTGAACGCAACCTAACAAGATGCTGTTGTATATTTTGCTGGCACATCAGGCGGACATTTGCCAGCGAGAATGTTGTTATTTTGCATTAGAATATGTACACCATGTCTAGAACAAAAACATCTCAGACATTTTCGATTGTAACTTGAAGAAGGATTATCAGATTTTAATAATTTTTGACATTAATATTTCTGACACAACTGGTGATCAAATGACTCCAATTTTCTATCACACCCATTGTTTGTTTATGCACTACCTGGGGAAACAAAACCAACGAAATATTGCATTTTTGTCTCATTTCGCCTGTTAGGGTTTTCCCAGTTAGTGCAGAAGCAAACATTTGATGAGGTGGGAACTAGAATGGTCATTTGATGGCAGGTAGTGTCAAAAATGTTTGCACCAAAAATTATTAACATTGGATACCCCTACTTTAAGTGACAATCGATAATGTTCGGGATTTTTTTTTCGGACACGGTGTACTATATATATTTATTATGTTGTCGATTATTTATTGAGATAGATGCTGTAAGTGTACAATCATGTTGTTAGTTGCCTACTCTTTTTTTGAAGTGCATGAACAGAATACAGCTGTGTATTAGTGGCTGTGTTTGTTAATAAAATAGTTTTAGCAGCATGTACTACTAGTAGTTTGACGTTTGTCTGAATACTGTTGCATAGTACAGAGTGTGCCAAAAAATGGCCCAACTTGTTTTTGTCAGAACTTCATCAAATCTGCACCAAATTTGATAATCTTTGGCATACAGATAGCTAACAGGATAATGCTCAGTTGTCTTCATAAAAGTTTTAACATATTAATTAAGCACACAATGGACAATAATATGATTTATTTAGCAGAATTATAAGTTTGTGTAACAGCTTGCTTCCAAACTATGTGAGGTAGACAATGAGTGAACCTTACATATTTCTGTCGTCTTGGCTATCTGTATGCTAAAAATTATCAAATTTGGAGATTTGACGAAGTTCTGACAAAAACAAGTTGGATCATTTTTTGGCACACCTTGTATTTATTGTTATTATTATAATTAAGTATTGCCTATCTTGTCAATCACTGAATCCCTGTAAAACCTTTTTCTAGTTATTTTTTATTTTACTTATTGTATTATGTAGAAGAGAACAGTGCACTTTTAAGGTGCTTTTAAGTTAGACGTGGTTTTTGTTGAAGCTATTTCTTCTGAAATTTTTTTCTGTTCACTTGCTCTATGACAGTATGTTATGTGCTGATGTGTGACTGCTTTTATAAAGAGTGGTAGTGTACAAATCGTAACATATTCAGTTAAATTTTTAATATTAGTGTTGCAATTTCAGTGTTATTGTATTTTACAGTTTTAATTATTTAATAGTCGTAATAACAGACATGCAGGTGGTTTTTTTTCACAGAAAAGAAAAAACTCATCTGCTTTCAGACATGCATATTGAAAACTGACAATTGTAATTTTGAAGAAAATTACATGTTTTTGCTTGACAATTTAGTCACAAATACAGTGTTTGTTTTATTTACATTTTGAGGATTAAAATTCAATTAATCATTAAACTACTAAACAACTGACTTTCACAGTGGTCAACAGTGGCGGGCAGCTGAGAGTATGCTAATTCCCATTTTTTTGTTTCCCCATTATTTGTTCTAAGGTAATCATGTATCCCTTGCACCAGTTACAATGCTATTACTACCGTACATGTATGATGACTGACAACAGAAAATATTAAGCCTGCAGGTAACTTCCGTTCACTGCTTGTTGCACAGCGAATGATAAAAGCCACATATACCAAAATATATTCCAAGAAGTCCGAGCGATAACAGTTTTACTGGGTTTACAGTCTTGAAGGGATATAATGCCATATGCATAACCGACGACAAGAGACTACTAGCAAAGTTTACCCATATGTCGATAACAGCAGTTCCAACTACATGTACAGTGTACACCAGATAAAGTAATAGATGTTCTTTCCATCACATTCAAGTTCTACGTACGATATGATTGCCACACTTTCACATCAAACAGTCTAACCTCTTCGAGAGACGTTTACACGCATATGCAGACAGACAATACCGATTACTGGCGCAAAGGCATCCGTACGACAACAACAGTGCAGCAAAGATGTACAAAGACAACATGAATGAACAAAGTGGTAGATGTTGCACGGCGAATAGACAGCTTTGAGCAAACCAATATAAAAGCACTGTTACAGCCAATGAGAACAGTGGTTTCTAACAGCTACATCAGTATGTAAACTATGTACAGATACAACATGGCTAAGCGTATGATACACAGTCATTGCAGACTTTGCAGTATAGCTCGCTATTAGTAGTTATGAAAGTCATTTAAATTGGAACTTAGATAAAGCAAAAAAAGTTGTTGCACTCATTAGATTTCAGTATGTTCACAAAAAGTAACACAAATAGTTTTCAGCATGCACAGCAGGCATGACTGCATGAGGAATTAAAATACAGGGTGGTCCAAAAAACGGACCTGTTAGAGCGTAGAAAAGCATGCCTTTCTGCCACTAATCGTCGCAAAGTTATCAAAGCTAAAACTGGTCCGGTTTTTTTGTACCACCCTGTACTTTACTTGTCCAATAAAAATAAGAAATACACCCAATGTAGAGGCTAGAAGAAAAAACATTAGGTAACTATTGCCGAGCTTTATGATATCTCATATTGTGCAAAAACGGCACATTTCCTGATGCAAATGGTCATAAATGTTATCCCAGGAAAAGCAAAAGTATGCATTAACCACAGCTGCACCGTCACAGAACACAAGACAATAACTCAGCATAAATAGGATCTCGAATACGACAGCAGTACACAGAACATGGAACCAAACAAGGCAATTCAGTTCATTAAAACAACTTACTGAGACATGTTAAAATATGTACCCTGATCACATGACCTAATAATTGTTATTAATAATAAATATTAATTAATAATTAATATTAATATTAAATTAATTATGCCTCCCATTACTGCACTGCATCAGATTTTGAGCCAGTCCACGGCATTAACAACACAATTTTGCAACTAAAAAACTGTAAATAACAGCTACAAACGCATGTGACTTGTTTGAAATTACTGTCTCAAAAACCACATCACAAACATTTGCAACGACTACGTAATAACTTGCTACAGAATGTTCAAATGCCGGCGCAAAAATGCGACATTTCAGTGAAACAACAAAGGCAGTTACTGCCAGTGGGAAAACACACCCTGCAGCATGTGCCTAAAGAGACCAGAAAAGACATTTGTTTGCGTTACTAACACTAGACACAAGTAGCTTCAGCGTCAAAACATGCTAAGCATATGAAGAAACATGCAGATAACAAGGATGCAAAATAAACCAAAACAAAACTGAAATCATTTCCACTAAGCAATGAAGCACCATCATCAAAAGTAATGTAAGAAAAAAATAAACACATCATCAGCCTTTCCTACTTCTGCTAAGATTGGCAGTTGTCAGCATATAAATCACAATCTACGGAGAGTTTTTCAAACTGGTGCATGTCTACATTAAAGGCAGACTTCAGTGAAAATTGGCCTTAATGAGTTAACGTATTTTCAGATAGTAGAACTCTACCAAAGATGCACGGTACCAGTGCAAAATGTTTGATAAAAAACGTGTAGTTAATTTTTAACCAGATCCAACTGGGAACCAGCTGTAGTACCAAAGAATATTCATGTACTACCTCATAGCGCCTGGTTCTCGGTTGCTTGTACGCCGAAGAAGCCACAGGTCTTCTTTGCCGTATGGGCAAATGGGAACCAGCTGCAGTTCAAGGATCAACACATTTCTGGCAGCGAAGCCGTCAAAGTTCCGTTTTTCGGTTTATTGTTTGTTTATGTGCTTGTTGTGCACGTATATAATTTTTTGGCATCTTATTTTGCACTTAATAGTTAAACAATTAACAATTTTTAATGTTTCTATGAGATTAAACATCACGTTTTGCGTGTTCATGTCATCTGCTACAATTTACACACCTACGCGCAACTTCTCGTTTCGTGTAACATGTGACTGATAAATAGAAACTAATTCAATTGATTAAAGTGCAATTTTTGCATATAATATCCATTTAAAGTATATAAATGAATTGCAACATCTGAAATCTACATGTTACATTTGTTCAAAATTTTCACTGAAGTAGGCCTTTAACAATTTCACACAATAGCATAAAAATGGCAGTGAACAACATTACAAGCAAATTAAGCAGTCCAGAGAAATACCAAATATCACAACACAGAGTGATCCTACTTAACTTAATGCCATGGCAACACAGATCAAGACAAGCACAGATGTAATGCCCTATTTTAACACATCACTTGTATGCGATGCTAAAAGTTAAAAACAGCAGAGAACAATCACAGGTTACCCAATAAGAGACAGTCAGTGTAAGCACACATATCATAACACATATTTTTTATTCAAAATTCAACTAGACCGAAACAGTCACATTAAAGCTGACTAATCAATGCAGCAGAAATGAAAAAAAAACAAATCACTCGGCAAATAGTAGGCATCGTATGAGATAAAACAACTGATTTTCGGCTATCTTTTTGATAACTCGTTGTTACTCTGGCACCGTCAACTGACCTAGGAGTGATGCAGACATTCTGTTTAGGCATTGGAATATGCTGTTTAATCGGAATATGCTCTATAATTTTACAAAAGGGTTTTTTACAAACAGGGTTTTGGCGAGCACAGTGCAACTGGGTATATCATTCAACGTATCAAGTGTCAGCTGCAAGGTAAAGCTAAATTTCTGGACACAGAAAACTAACTGAGTATTCTACATGTACACTTCTGCGACAGACAGACATATAAGCAATCACAAGATCTACACCATGTCTCAAAAAACAGGTTCCAAAAAAACAGAGCCACTTTGATTTTTTGAATAATTCCGTGAAACACTTACCGACTTTGGCAACTGAAATAAATGAGGGTGTAGTTTAACCCATCTCACGTTAATACTGTCGTTACACTATCTTGTGAAATGCAGAAGTCGTAGTTTGGAAATTTACAACAATGCGTTCATAATCTGTAGCATGAGTCGGCTCAGAAAATCACTGAGACTACAAAAGTATTGAAAATCTGTTACGAATTCAATACCAATGATATTTATTTTAATATTGTACGACGACGAACTGAAATGACACACCAACAGTGATTCAGCTACTTTGGGTCACGCATTATTGAACGTGCGAGTGGCATCAAAAGTCCACCGCTTGCATTCATGCTGGAAAGACATTTTGAGGACATGCTGTAACAAAAATGATGTGATGTGACACGTATGACTGTTGAGAGATAACAACTGTTACTGATGGCTGTCGCTATTCAGTTAATCTGAACTGATGTATGTACTGGACAGTACATACATCAGTTCAGACGGCCATGAGTAACAGTTGTTATCTCTCAAAAGTCATACATGTTACATGTATGTACAAATTCATTGTTGAAAATAGCCAAACTACGACTTCTGCGTTTCAAGGTAGTGTCGCAACAGTAATAAGGTGAGGTGGGCTAGACTACAATCATTTATGTCGCGTTTCTTCATGATGTTGCACGCCAAAAATTATCAAAATTGGCCAATGTTCTACAGAGATATGCAAAATATAAAATTGGCCCTGTTGTTTGAGACACAGCATATACTAAGCAATTATATAGGTGAGACAGCACTGCGTGGTATCAGTTTACATAGCAGTCAAGTACTAAGAAAAATTCACGACAGTTATCAGACAATGATTATCACCACAACTAAACACAAGTAGGGCCCACAGTTTTCCGCGAGGAATTTTGCCGAATTTTACCAAATTCTGCAGGCCAGTGCGCAAAATTCCGCAGCTCACTCCGGCAAAATCATCCAAATTCCACAGCCTTCTGTTTGTAAGTAAACTAAGCTATATCCTGTTAAGAAACTTAAGTTTTTGGAGGCTGGCATTGTGCTGAGTTTTGCTAGCAGCATACAAAGAAAATTATTATTTTTTGCTTTTCAAAAATGCAACTTGTCAATTAGTTGCATTGAGTTTATTCATGATTGTGCCATATTACGATGGTAATTATTAGTATGGCCTGCAGTTTTTGGCAGTTCTGTTTGATTTTTTCTCTGTGACATAGTTAGTCTAATTACATTATCAAGACGACAATCGTACTAATCATCAGTACTAATCTCAACTTCTGCAAAATTCTGTGGAAATATCAAAATTCCGTGGAAAAGAACAAATTCCGCAGCTCGGCTAAAAATTCTGCGGCCAGCAAAAAAACGGTGGGCTCTACACGAGCCAGTGCTAAAGGCTTATGGCATAACAGCAACACACAGAATAGCCTAGTCATCACATCTGAATACACAAAGCAAAAACTCAGCACAAAATTAAGTATACTAACGCAAACAGCTATAAAATCCTGGATATTAGTGCATCTGTAAATCTGGAGAAAATACAATTAGTTATTAACCCAATCAAAAGTGCTCAAAAAAGAATTTATTTCAAGAGTAATATGTCAGAAAATTAAGCAATTCAATTTACTGTAGCATTTAGCTCATACGACACAATACTAAGCTTGTAGGCAGTCATTAGACTTTAGCATGTTCACAAAAAGTAACACGAATAATTTTCATTATGTACAGTAGGCATCAAGAATTTTAGAAGTTGACTTATTTCATAAAGAATAAGAAGTACACCCACTGCAGAAACTAGAAGAAAACAATTACATAAAAAAGAAGAAAAGCACACATGACTAATGTCTAGAGTGAAAAGAAGTCAGATCAGAAATGATTAAATGGTATAATTGTGACAAAGATACACCGTCGGCCATAAAAAACGTGCCACTTTACTTTTGTCCATATCTCTGCAAATTATTGACCGATTCAGAATTCTTTCACTGGCACACTCTGCAGACAATTTGCAATGTTTTATTATATATCCCACCACACCATAAATGCATTTCTGCACTACCTTGTGAAATATAAATGTAAGCAAAAACTAATGACAACAACAAAAATTTAGGTAGATAAAAAAAAACGCTTCAGACCAATATTGCAGTGAATGATTCGTATGACACTAGACTGTGTTAGACCCACACAATCTAGTGTCATACAGAACATTCACCGCAATGTTGGTCTGAAGTGTTTTTTTCCAATTTTACCAAGATATTTGTTTGTTATTATTGTTATACATGCATATTCCATTCATATTTCACAAGGTAGTGTAGAGACGCATTTGTGGTGTGGTGGGATCTATAATAATCACATTATCGCAAATTGTCTGCAGAGTGTGCCAGTGAAAGAATTTTGAAAATCGATCAACAATTGGTGAAGATATGGACAAAAATAAAGCGGCACATTTTTTGGCCCACAGTGTAGATTACACCTCAGCCACGACATAGACTGATAAGCATGCTAAAAGACCAACATCCAACAACATAATTTTCAAGGTGTGATAAAATCTCTCACATACCAAACCAATACATGGTTTAACTCTACAACAACGCCAGTTATACTGATATATAATTAACAAAAACATAAGCAACTACCGGTATGCTAGAAAAACTTTAAAGGGTCTAAGACCATACGTAAATACTGCTTTCAGCAATAATAATTTAAAGTAAGATGTAAAGCAGAAAGTCGACTATAAGTCGATTTTTACAAACAAGTAACAGATAAATTAATTATATAAAACAGTCAACAAACCACTACACAGTACACATCCTGTGGCATTCGCTGAATAGATACTGGATAATGATAATAGATGTCAACAGTGAAAATGTACCAAATGGACAGTAAAGTTGCATCTGACCACAGCCGCCACATTTCAAAAACTACATTACACACCGTAATGTGGTGCTTAAAAAGCTGCCACTATTTCTAAGATAACTAGCAAACATGATCACATAGAGCAAGATTTTAATATTATTCTTTTACTTTTGCATACCACTATATATTACGGACGAAGGTGGCACTAGGCGTAGTTTAGCATGCAAGTTTTGCCAGTTGAAAAAAAACAATAACAGCAGATATAACATGGGTAAAAACATACATGTTAAATAACCATCACCTAAATGTCAAGTGCAAAACACGACCTTCACCTAAATGCTTGCAAGAAAATGGAATAAGAAAACGTGTCTAAGACATAAAATCACAAAACGATTCACAGACTCAGTCATAGTGGCAGTGATATAAACAATCAGCAGCGGACCGTGCTGCAGATGTAAACTCGGCTTTATCTGCTCCTCTCATCTAACTGTTAAACAATCGGCGATCAAAGCAACTTAACCGACTCAAAATGCGTAGCCATCTCACAGTCACCGGACATGTATCGTAACAATAAAACTTGACAAGCAGCTCTGCTTAAGACTTAAAAGGGCACTAAACCCTGAAAACAAAACAGCCAAAAATTAACCTGGTATATCACTTTCATTAATGCTGTGAAAAGTTTATTAAACAATTTTAGACCATGTTGTTTTAAGGGTTTACTAACCCTTTAATTCAATCAATCGTCTAACACTTACTGATTTCTCAGGAAATGTGCATGAAAAGGAACAGCGGGTTCAGTGCCTGGCTGATGAAATACAGCGGCAGCACTGGGCAGGCGTGGATAGCACGATCCGACTGGTGATGGGTAGGCCAATGTGTTAGGCACCATTGTGGCAGTGGCGGTGACAGGTTGGCTGGTACGGAGACTGATCGGTGGCAGAACTGGACGCGCATCAGCCCCGCTAGGCACCAAGATCTGGTGACGCCGCATATGCCGCGCAAGGTACGTCTCCTGCGCATACGACTTACCGCAGACCGAGCAGATCTTTGTCTTTAGATGTTTCGTCTCGTTGTGCTTCGGAATGTGATCGCGCAGCGAAGCCTCGTCGCCGAAGCACTTGTAGCAGGAGTAGCAGCGAAACGGTCGGTCGGTCATGTGACTTCGCTGGTGACTCTGTAAGTTGGACAGCTGGGAGAACGCCTTGGTGCAGCCGGGATGCTGGCACCTGTACGGTTTTTCTCCTGTGTGAGTTCGCATATGCTGCTGCTTGTGACTCAGCTGAGTGAACCTTCGATCACACCCTGAATGCTAACAACCACAACGCATTCTCTTCAACTGTGTACAAGTGTGCAGCAGTGACCCAGTGCGGATTCGTCTCCGCTCAGTGACCAGCACCAACTACTGTGTTCCACGTACAAGAATGAAATTTGGCGACAGAGCCTTCTCTGTGGCCGGGCCAGTCGTATGGAACAGTATTCATGCAGCAGTTCGTGAAGCAAACACTGTCAGCTCATTGAAGCGCAAACTCTAAACTCCCTTTTTCTCTGTTTTAGTGATTTTAAATTTTCACATCTGTAATACATTCCCGGTCCGGACTCGTGTCGGGAGGGCACTATAACTCTTACCCACTACCACTTTACCACTTATCACGTTCCCTCTCACAAACCATTTCCCTGGCTTAACTTGTTACCCATTAAAGTCTTATTCATCAGCTACATTACTGGTACACTCTTTACAAAACATCAAATTGCCTGGCAAATTACAGGCTTCTAATGCTACTATTTGGATGACAAGAGGCAGGAGAAACTAGTGGAAAAGAATAAGACCTCAGCTTGGATAACTGCAGACAAAGGAACAGAGAAACAAAAAAAATATAACAACTATAAGGCACTCACGAGAGTGCATATCTCCACCATGCGAAGTAATTTAAACATTAATAATATTACTACTACTACTGTTACTAGACCCACCACTTCTATTAATATTGGCTAAATTTCACAAATACTTGTACCATGGCAATCAGGGTCAACTG
>Ga0209367_1001461_pt1 | contig 29101 bp, 15 predicted proteins | sample WorMetLIZISLAND2_FD_187412 | JGI IMG/M metagenome (GOLD analysis project Ga0209367, IMG submission 187412) | Marine gutless worms symbiont microbial communities from Max Planck institute for Marine Microbiology, Germany - Olavius geniculatus... ...
ACTGACCATCGTGCAAAATTTCACGCCGGTCGGCCCACGCATCTCGGAGATTTCGCGAGTGGAAAAAAAACATCATGCGTAAAACATAAGTCCTTCCGAAAACTATCGTTTTCGGGCGGACTAATAACCCACCAAGTTTAGCGCTTGATGAAAATTGGCCGATTCCCGATTCTTATTAGTAAAATGTTCGGCGATAAATTTGAATGCATTAACTCGTTTGACCTGAAGGTGGACAGTACGACACTTAAAACGTTTCCACACTACTATGCAAATATTAGCTAAGGTATTTTTCACAAGGTAGCGTGTAAAAATGGCGACCATTTTGATACGTCGCGACAGCTTCAATAATCACTGTTGTCAGTTTATTGCCGACAGATGAGTAAGTAAGTAAGTAAGTAAATTTAATTTATAAAGCGCACAATATCAGCGAGAAACTCACTGAATCTGAGGCGCTGAGGTAAGGAGCGAGGCGGGCCACAAGTAAGCGAGTAAGCGTATCGTCGAAATAATTATGAAAATCGCTCAGTATTTGATGCAGTTGCGACAGGAATTTATTTACAGTACACAGAGCCAAAAACAACGGAATCTGTGGTATATTTTTACGTGCAGTCGTTTATTTTCGTTCGTGCAGTAGTTAAGTTTATAATTTAGGACTACCAATACTTATCAAATACCGTTTATTACCACGTTAGCATAGCTTTAGTAAACTAGCGTTTTGCACGATATTTATCATGACCTATTCTACTATGTGTTGCATGAAACAGTTCAATTTCAGATCTAAGTGTGACAATGACTTACCGCTATAGTCGCGTCGGTCCTTGTCCAGTTGTTGCGATTTTTATGATGCTCGGTTTTGCTTCGTTTGCTGCCACAGCTGTGACGTATTATTCGTTGCCATGAAAACTCAACTCCGTCTTCTTTTTCTTATTCTGCTTCAATGGTTTTCTACCCGGACAACAGTCTTTATGCTTTTTAGTAGCCAGGTTCTTGTTCTGAGATTCTTGTAGAGATTTCTTTTCACCGTTACAAAATTCCAACTTTGTTGCAGGTCACAATTTCTCTTGAATCATTCTGCAGTGTTTTCTGCCTATCGGGCAAGTTAGAATTTTGTAATAGTGAAGTGAAAAGGCGATTTTTGCAATTTAATAGTGTTCGGAACTGGGGACACGATGCCAGCCTTATTTAAACTACACATTTTGACAATAATAATGACGGTGATAATAGCGATGCTGTGTGTGTGTTGTAGTTTTGTGTTTTCGTTGCGGTGACTTTGGTCTCATTTTCCTGGGCGCTTGTCACAGACATCACCATGGTAACACACAGTCACGTTCACGATTTCTGTAAATGTCGTTAGATATATACTGTAAGTATTGACATACGACGATTGTACTTTGAGAATATAAACTCCAGCTAAGCAACCAACAGCATTTTCTTGAGGTCACTGCAGAAGGACCAGACGAACTCTGCTTCAAATTGGGACGTAAAAAGTTTGTTACGCACGTAGGCCTCACCAGTTCTAAAACATCCTGAAATATTCAAGTGTCTTATTGAGACGTAAGTCGGCCGACATTGTGCACTTTAAATATGCACATACTTACTTACTTACTTACTTAAGTGAACCAGCTGCAGGCTATACTAAATCATTTATGACAGTTATTGGAATGTGCTGCTGCTGCTGATGATGATGATGATGAGGTGGCTGTGGCGTTTTATTATCAAAACGTTTACAAATGTCCAATTAAAACGTGATCATTTTTAATTGACGTAGCCTGTTGACTAAATCAGTTGTTTCAGGGTGCCAGGCTTTTATACATTTATTAAATCGTAGGCAACATAAATTAGTAAATTTAGTGTACAAAGTTTGTCATAATTTTATAACATGTTAGTTTTCATCATAAAAATTATTAATCAGCGCTATTTTTACTCCCCAAAAATAAACGCTAATAGAATTTTTTTAATGTCGTAAATTTTTTAACGTTTAGTATTGTTTTTTGTTACAAAAATATTTTGTAAAACGTTTATAAGCGTTTATTACAGCGACTGTGCTGTAGTATGTAGTGATACCTACGAGGCGGTCAAGCGCCGGAGCAGTTCAGATTCTGATGCAGCATGCCCTCGGAGATGCTGTCGGCCCTTACCTGATCGGAGTCGTAAGTCTTTTCTATTAGTCTGGTTCACTGTCTACTTTCATAGGAATTTTGTGGAGATTTGCAAATCTGTACATTTTTTGGAATCTGCGTGATCCCTTGCCTTGCCTTGCCTTTAGCCATCCTCAATCTTAGAGTAGGCAGCACTATGAATCGCTGTCTTCAATGCAGATCTGTTGTCTACTTTCTGGATTGCTTCTTCAAGCTTCATTGTCTATCGACGCTGTTCTTGGTTTTCTTTTCTTTCTACTGCCGGGCAAGGTCCCTTGAAATACCCTTTTCAAGAGATTTGTCTTCGTCTTTCATCATATGACCGAAGTATCTCAACTTTCTGCTTTTTACATTTGCTAGTAAACTTCTGTTGACACCTGCCGCTTTAAGACCCACGAATTTTTGATACACAGAAACAGAAAACCAATGTTTCCATTTTCTACGAAGTTTATTATTTACCGCGATTTTAACGCTACAATTTGAAAAATTGCATCATAGCTAATGGAGCCTTTGAAGCCGTATAACTCGGTCCCTATAAAAGATACATGCAAGATGTGTTTGCATATGGGTTGGGGGTCGGGCAATCTGATGATGTCATTTAAGTTTAGTGCATTTTGCACAATGAAATAATGACCTGGAATAAAATCAACCGAACTGCCAGTTCGTTCGCTTAGCAGTTGAACACACTCCTGGAAACGAGACTGAACTGGCCTTTTGTTTCATCTCCGTTTATTTCCGTTGTTTTGTGCAAATTGCCGTGATGCTGTAGATATCAGACGAGCTACGTCGATCGCAGAATTACCGCGAGTACATGAGTCTGCAATGCGCGCTGTTCAGCACGTGCTTCGTCTGTGTGGCCGGCGGTGCCGTCTTTCTCCTCGCTGCCGTCTACGTCAACCGAGACAGACGACACACGGAACGCATCACTGCCGGTAAGGCATTAACCCAATTATTTTCTTAGACTAAAGTTCTTCTCGTTCCGTGGGTTGGTGGCGTGGTGTAGTGGTAACGCGTCTGATCCGATCAGCGAAGTTACTGTACGCCGGGCCCGGTTAATACTGCGATGGGTGACTGCCTGCGAACAGGTAAACCATCTCGGTATGTAACCTGCCGCCTAGGTCAACTCAGCCTTCCATCTCTCCGGGGTAGGTACATCGAGTACAAGTCTATCTGGTTGGGGTTAAGGCGGGACGCGTTCACCTGTGTCGGGTGGCAGGTAACACTGCGTGATCCCATACGGCAGGGGACGCTCCGTAGCTCTGAGATGAGCTTCCCATTAAGAGCTATATCATCACCTTTAGCCTTTAACATTGGTTGGTCGACGATATGTTTCCAGTTGGCGCGATCGCTGGCAGCAGTCGTCTTGTCGCTCTAGTCTATGCCCATCACCTCCAGACCTTCCTTCAATAGTGAACTTGAAATAAAATCAACCGGTTGTTAATAAGCTGAAATAAAATCAAGTGAACTGCCAGTTTGTTCGCGTAGCAGTTCAGCACATTCCTGTAAATGCAGCTCAGCTGGCTTTTCATATTATTTCAGTCCATTTCTGTCGCTTTGTAGTGCACGCCTTTCGACTGCATACTTGCCGCGATGCAGATATCGGACGAGCTACGTTGAGCGCAGAATTACCGCGACTTAAATTTCACCAAGTAAGTAAGTAAGTATAAGTAATCCAGCGGGCCGCGTCGTGAGTAAAAAGTATAGGCGAGGCAGAAAGTTGCAATTTTCTGACAGTCACTGCAAATTTTAGACAGAGGATCTTATGGGTGCTCAAAATTTTAATTTTGTTTCTATATTTTTTCTAAATAAAGATGAGCCCCAAATGTTGCATCTTGAGACGAAAATATTTTGACATGAAAAACGATTATTATACATGTATATTGAAATACACAAATTCATACAGTAGTTTGATATGTCTTAATTAACAACAATTTGGGCTTCGTTAAATACGAAATCATTATCTTTAATTCTGATACTATGAATATTAGAGCAAAATCTCAAAACCATCTTACCATCTTACTTAAATACCAAGACCAAGAACTTGTGTCCGATCCATCGCGACTAACGTTATCCACTTTTAAACCCACTGTACGTGCTACGTTTATTCTACTATTTTTACGCGTATGTATTAACGTTATTAACTGATTAATATGCAGTTATTTATTAAGTTACTAAAACACTGGAATTTTGTCGATTTGATGTTCAGAGTCGATCGTTGGCGCAAGCGAAGACGCTGAACTGAAATGAACTACGAAGAACCTGACTTCGCCGACTAAAAAGTATAACTAATACTCCGTTTACACAATCGAGCAAACATCGAGCAAACATCGAGCTGGTTCGTCCAGCTAACATATAGCCAGTTCGTCGAGTTAGCTCGTCGAGCCAGCTTGATCGTGTAAACGGGGTATAACAGCTGCCGTGCGCCCGTGCCGTCGTCGACGACGTTGGCGACCACGCGCTGCCAGAGCAGTCTGTCCGCTGAAGCCTTGATGAGCTCTGTTGGGCTCACTTTGTCCTTCCATGATTCGCACAAGCTGTCTAGATACTTCAGTCTCTGACGCCCCCTTACCATCCTCCCATCTATCCTTTCCGTCACCACCAAGTTCTCCAGACCATGTTTTCTCAACACATGCCCCATACAATAAAGATAGTTGGCGTTGACGTAACGAGTGACCGAAATAATTCGCTAAAACGCGTAATCGCTGATCGGTGCTGTCCCCTGGCGAATCATAAATAGGCAACTGCAAGTTTTGGCTATGAAAGTTTAACTCCCATTTTATCTCCTTTTCCCCAGCTGGGGTCATGACGTCAGTTTAGCACAATATCTTATTGGACACCGCAAGTGTCGGCGACACGAGTGTGACAGACGACAAACAGACAAAAAGACGACAGACCACGCTGCAGAGAAATGAGTATATAGCTGTAGGCGAAATCGCCTAATTGATGAATAAGCGGTATAGAATAGTAATCATTAGTATGATAATATGCCCCGTAGACGCAACGCTGATCGCTAGTAGAGTCGGGGCAAAGGAGCATAAAGGCAATTCTTACCCTCCTCTTACACTTTAGCCCGATGGAAAATGTTTTGTCAGCAAATGTTTTTTTCCAAAACTTCAAACGTTTGGCCGAAAGTCTCTTTATTTAGGAAAATTTAGGTGCAAAATTGAAACCCCAAACATCTACAGCTTATCCCTTCTGTCAAAAATGTTCAGCTGCCTGTTGAAAAATGATAACTTTTTGCCCCTCGCCCCCCAAATACTTCATTCTAGGACGCCGCCGCCAATCGCGAGAAGAGTAAACCGTTTTAGCAGCCGTCTGTTGTGGTAGAACGTAATGACGCTACGAAACCTACGTTACACGTCAGTGTTTAGGCCTACTGACGAAAACCGCAAGAATAAATGGCAATTAACCTTTTCATATTATCCAGTGGTGATAACAACAATAACAATAAGTCTATTATTTCGTAAAAAAACATAAAGTTAACACGTTTACTCGGATCCACGTGAATAATGACTACGATTTTATACAATGTTGCTATTGTGCGTTTTCGCGTCAAATTAAGTATTAAAATCAACTAAATTAAACAGATGCATTACTTGGCATACAGTTGCTAGTGATATAAACTAGAAAGCACTCAAGATAGTGCAAACGTCCACCGGACCAACCGTGCACGCCGATAACAGCGGTCACATTCTATTCCCATATAATCTAAAATCATTCTATATACGCAATAATTCGTTGACTGTCAGAATGATACATTTTCACTTCAGTATATGCGTCGGATAGGTAGGCCTACACTGCAGGCATTGTCCCTTTCCCTTACATTTTAGCATGTAGAAGAATTTTCTACAACACTTTGGGCTGGAAGTCTTCCTTCTTGCCACCCAATGTTTTAATCTTGCACTAAGAACTTAGGCCTACGTATGCCGCTGATAAACCCTGTCTTTTTATGCATAATTGCATATCTACAGCTAACACCCGTCGTGTAGTCGGCTCAAGGCGTCACTGTCCCATGTATGGATGGAGGAGTCGTTCTATGTGTGCAGCGGGGTTTAGTATATATAGGATCGTCCAAGCGTCGTAGATCATTATTATTACAATCTCCGCATAGCACACACGTATGACCGCCAGGCGGCGCCACAGTCCACACGTTATGCATGCCGCTCGGCTGGCACCGTATAATGCACTACCGCTGTTCAGGGCAGGGGCAACTCTCGGTGTATGTAGCCTAAAAGTTGGGGGTTCGGAGAGGGGGAGAGGTTTAGGGGCGGAGTCCTGTCAGGCTGGTCGAGAGTCTGAGAACGTATTGGCGTCGCCAGCTAGGGTGCACTAGCGCACGTTCCCCGTCGACTTCCAACTGTTTGATTTTTCAGGTCATTTCGGACTAGCCGCACAAATTGTGCACTAGCTCCGATATTCGACTTTTTGTAGGCTAACAGTATACTGCTTGCTTATTTAGTAAAAATAGCACAACGAATTTTTCCATAGCTTCGTTGTCACTGTTTTCTGAATAAATCTTATAATACTTTTTGTGTGTCACCCTTATTTTTTCTTTATCTATTTCGTGCCCGATCCTCATACCAAAGTCTGGCGACGTATAACTAGAAGGACGAGGTAGCCTAAAACTTGAAGCGGCAAGATCGTATAGCTGAATGCTGACGTGAACTTTGCAGAACAGTTCAATGCTGTTGTTCTGTAGCAGCAATAATAAACAAAGTTATCAACATCTTGTAATTACGAGTAATTGCAACAACTGAATGCTGCTACATTTCTTCAAATACTGTGCGTTGTGTTGGAATACATCGGCAATCCCAAAAGACCTCAACTCATAGGCTAATGTGGAGTTTGCCCACCCCTTTACCAACGTGACTTAAGCCGATGCGGCCGCATTAGTTGAAGAAGACGAAATCGTCTTCCCTCGGCCGGGCGCTAATGGTGAGATATATTGCCCAGTAGATGACGTTGAATGCGAAGAAGCTTAGCGGAAAAACCGCCCGCGAATAGCGGTCATTGGCGCCGCCCGCAATTAGTATCAGAGTTAACTGAGATTAGAAATAAGTATTTAACCAAGCCCAAGTTGTTGTTAAGTAATATTTAATTAATAATATGCCTATAAAAAATAGCGGTCAATAGCGCCAGCCAAGGCGGCACTGCGTGACGTCTGCTGTGTAATCGCCGGCACTGCTGCTGACGACGACTTGTCGGCCGAGACGACCGGAACAGGATGCCCTACACTTTTCTCCAAGGTCATTCAAGGCCACCGATGTGTTAGCTTGATTGGGGTTAACCTTCAGCTCAGCTGTAAGATCAAAAACCTAGTCCTCCTATCTTATAAAAGATCTTATTTCAAGGTCACACTAATGACGACTTTTAGGTTAGTCAATGAGTTGTTAATAATTTATTAGACTGCATGATCTTCAGCTTAGTTCCAAGGTCTACAAGGTCACCGATGTGCTAGATCGGTTGACCTTCAGCACCTCGGCCGTGACATATTTCAAGGTCACTGAGGACTTTGTGGCTGGTCGAACGTTACGAACGTCTATTTTTCAAGGTCACTGTAGTTCACCGATAAGTTAATCTGGATGACCTTCAGCTCATCTTCAAGGTCAGTCAAGGTCAGCGACCGAGACGACCGGAGCAGGCTGGTGTAGCTGGGCTGCGATGGTGTCTCTGTTGGGGTGGATGGGACAACTACGTGTTGAGGATCGTCGCTGAGATGCTTGCGCCGTCTGTGGTTGAACTTGATGTTGATAGATGTCTTGCGCTGGTGGTCCTGCTGTGACGTCACGGTCGTGATGCTGGTCAGTGGTGTTAGATGTTGCACTGGACCGCGACGAGCGCTGCCGAACCGTCTGCATGCACCATGCACATTACACACACACCATTACTTACCACAGTTAACGGCTACGTAGGCCTAATATAAACGCATGTGAATCTTCCATGTACAGTGCTTCACAATGCTGTTGTTTTTACTTTATCTTATTATTATAGCCAGTGATGTATTCAAGGACTTTGTTATCAAGGCCAAGATTCAGTCCAATGCCACTGTTCTTTGTCTTCGAGGTGCCTCAAGGCCAAAGCCAATTCCCCGAGGACACATCACTGGACCATTATTAGCGACAATGTTACATTAACGTAGCCTGGTCATTTCACCGCGATAGCTAGGCGCAATAAGTAGGCCTACCAGCAACAGCTCAGGCAAAACGGTCATAAAGTGTGTTACATTGGCCAGCTCGTATCCCTGGTCTCGCAGTATAAACTAATGTCTGGCTAGGGACTAAAGCTCGGACTCCACTAGGTTCGATTTGCTGTAGATTTACTGTACAACATGCTAGATCCCAAGTCCACAGCAGGGGAGTCAAGCCTACAAAGGGAACGGGCTAGGACATAACAGCACCGCTTTATTGGCTTTACGGCTCAAGAAGGACTTCGCTTTTTCACAGGACTCGCAAAAACCCTGAAGACTTGGAGATAAGCACAACTTGTTTATTTTATATTTTGCGGACTGACGAATTTTGTAAGAAAGAGATCGCGCTTCGTTTTTGCGTGGTATTGACTAGTCCTTAAATTTTACAGTTGTGTATTTGCCTCATTGAATTCTGTTTTTGTCAGAGACGCCGACAAAGATTTCGAGAATAAATGAAAGAAGAATCAATACATAAATAACTTTTAATGAATAAATCAGTAACAGATTAAATGCTCACGTACTGGTGTATTATCGAAGTCGGTTTCTTCGTTGAACGATGACGTCACGACGTCAGCGTGAACTCCACACGGTGACCTTGAATGTCCTTGAGAAAGTCTCCACATTGTCCTATCAGTCAGCGGCACGAGTTCTCCGCGGTCAGAGAACTTCCACCACGACTTCTGCGACTGGACGCCACCACTAAAGCGCAAACAAAGCGACGGAACTGAACTGAGATGAGACGTTATTTCATGCTAGTCCAGTCCAGTTCAGTCACGTCGCTCTGTACGAGCCTTAACCTGTCTCCCCAATGAACCTAACAGTAGTCTGTATTGTCTACGCCATTAATTGACTGATTAACTTAACTTCCACCACGACTTAAGTCGCGTACACAGCGACCGAACGAACTAGACTGAACTGTATTCGTTCGCTGTGTACAGTCCCCGTGCAACGCTACTGAATATCAATCGAGACTTTAGTTCAACCTGTTGCTATGTACGCGCCTGTAACTTCCACCACGACTTCCGAAACTGGACAACGTCACTAATTTGTTTCCAACGGACCTATGGCAGTAGCTTGTATTTTCTAAATTACCCCAAAAATTTTGAACTGATCGAACTGATTGATCGATTGGTTGACTTGACTTCCACCACGACTTAACTGCGGTGGCAGTAGCAGCGTCTCTTCGTGGTGTCGTCGCTGCGGCATTGTCAGTCTTCGTCGTCGTCGACGTCGTCGCTTTACGCCGCCCGAGTCGGTTGACGCATGCGTACTCGAGCAGAGAGCAGAATACCATCACGAAACACGTCACCAGAAAGATGTCGATACTCTTGAGGTAAGAGATCTTAGGGATTTTCTAAGGACGTTCAAGGTCAAAACCCTTTTCAAGGTCACGCGGCGAATAAACGCCTCATTATCGACTGGACCTTATCCGCCATGCAATATACGTTAGACAAGTTGCAGCGGAGATTAGAAAAAAACTCTTCTGGTGTACTTAAATCCGACTACGTAGGTGAAAGTCAAAAAGGTATTTCAAGGTCACGAGGTCTCGGTGGAGAGGTAAGAGATCTTTGGCAGGGAAGCGTTGGACGTGGACAAAACGGTAGTCATCGTTAGTACGGTCGTGATGCCGAGGGAGACGCGAGCCGGCGACGCGTCACGGTGAAGCCAGAACGAAATCCACGATAGAACGACGATCAGACACGACGGCACGTAGATATGAATGAATGAATAAAAAAATAAAAAAATAAATAGATATATAAATATAAACGTGGATAACTAGAAAAAATCAGTCGTCGAATCCGTAACTTTAAAAGTCTTCTATGACTTTTACAGTTTCATTTATAGGGTTAAGTGGACGAGGAGTTCTTTGCTAATGTTGCGAATGTTGCGAATGAATGAATGAATGAGTAAGAGAAATGTCGATTTAAAAGATAATCGACAAAACAGCGATGGTGGAGCGTAGATATGAATAACGTAGTAACCAAGACTTCTCTCGAAGTAAAACTCGCACGCCAACCGCGAATAGTTTCCTGCAATTCATGCACAATGGGCAACGTAACAATAAGGAAACAATGTCAACGTTTGGATAAGCATTTCTACGTCACAAAACGTCGCGCGCTTTTCTTGTAAAGCCCAAAGCGCTTTCTTCGTGGAATTAGTCGTTAAACTGCATTACGATAACTGAATAAAATGAGATTAAAAATGACATCGCACAAGCACAGCCTAGTATCCATTCAACGCATTGCGTGCGGTTTTAACGCAGCTGAAGCAAGCGACGCAACGGTCAAGCCGCAGGGATTTGTTGCGTTTCGTGCGTTGCTCAACGCAGCTAATTCCGTCACGTCATGCCAGTTCACACAATCACATTCGCATGCCGTCACAGACAGCAGCCGGTGTCCAAATCAGACCCACTAATAGGGTGTTTACACGATCCAGCAAACGTCCAGCACAGCACGTGTATTTTAAATACATTTGCTGGAAGTTTGCTTGCTGGATCGTGTAAACACCCCATAACCTGACATGTTGCCGTCAGAAGTCGCCCAGCTTCGGCCCAGCAGAGTCGTGGGTCAACAAAATAGAAGTGGACAAAAAGCTGCAATTTTTCAATAGAAAACGCAAAGAGATTATGAGTGCCGAAAATTTTAATTTGATTCCATATTTCCAAACAATGCATATTTTCGGAAAAAAATTTTTCCACAAGAAAAAAAAATTTCACACAGGGTAAAATTTACAAAGGGCAGGGCAATTGCTTTCTTTTTCCCCGACCAAACGACACTGCACTGGTGGCTGAAAATTTACCAACGACTAGGGCTGTACGAAAATCGCGGTGCAAAAGTGCAAAAATCACGGCAAACTTTTAGAAAAGTCGCAAAATTCACGGCGAATTCACGGTGCCAATTCACGGTCATATATAGCGTTAAAAACGTCTCATTGACAAACATTTTTGTTCTCTGCCTAGTCAGCAATCAGTCATGTATCGTCATCTCACAAAATGACTAACATTAATCGTTCTTAGTAACTTTCAGGAACAGTTTTAGTAACTATATGCAGTTATACACACAGCAGTAAACGGCTGCAAATGATTATCATAATGATCAACGAGGTCATATTAGGGTCAACTTTTAATGTTTAACTATCGAATTTTACGGATTTTGACACAAGAGTGCAACCCGTGCAAAAATTCATGGCAAATCACGACAAACGCTAAAATTCACGGCAAGCGTCAAAATTCACGGCTTCCGTGAATTCCGTGAATTCGTGATTTTCGTCTAGCCCTACCAACGACCCACCTGAGCTACACAATACCACAAAACGCTCCCCCATACATTTTTAGCTGTCGGAAAATTGGCGAAAATTTTTTTGTTTTTCGTCAAAAATTTTTTGTCGAATCATGCTAAATTTGAGGCTAAAACGATTTTAGGAAAATTTAGGAAAAAAATTAAAATTTTAAACAACCATCATCTCATCTGTCGGAAACTGGCAGCTGTCTGTCGGAGGAATTCTGTGAAAAATTTGGAGTGTTTGTTGAAAAATTCTAACTTCTTTTCCCGCCTATTTTTTACGCGCGATAGCAGCTATTGCTGTAGCGCGTCTTAGCCATCGCAATTATGTCTGGCCGTTTGTCCGTCTGTCCGTCCGTCTGTCACATGAGTGGTTCAGCCGAAAACGGTGCAAGCTAAGACCACCAAATCTTTACAGTCGGCTGCCTGGAAGACTCTAGTTTTTGAATCCGTAAAGCTTTTCCATAAATTCCACAAGAGTCACTTTGAACGACGGCGCTAAACGAGAGGGGGTGGAAAAAAATTTGCGATTTTTAGCCAATAATCCGCTGTATCTCAGAAACGGTGCGAGATAGGGCCTAGGTTACTAGGCCTATTAATCACTAATAGAAAGTCTTACACTGGCTTTTAATTGGCACCGAAAGCAATGACCTTGGATGACCTTGAACGCCAAAATAAAGCCAAAAATCAGTCGAAAATTCGTCAGCCGAAAATCAGCGGAAAACAATTCTGCTAGACGGCTCGCGGCCGAAAAAATGTGTCAGCCGGAGTTTGGCCTTAAAAAATCGGCTTCGGAGTCTACCCGCTTATCCACTTTAGCAGTGCGGTGGTATCTAGTTCTTATAACTGCTTGCTACAGATTACTGAATCGATTCTCTCACCTGTGCTGAGCACCTCGAGTTTATTTTTAGCGCGATATCCGCGGACCGAAAACTGCGGCAGCTGAACGCTGAGTTCAATGCCGACAGATTTCCTTGGACCTTCCTTCCACTTGTAAACGATGTGCTGGTCCGAATACGCGTCTGCGTACACACACATAGGCTACACAGATTGAACTTATACTGACATCTATAAAAAAGCATTCGGACAGTTCCAGGCTAGGCAGATGTCAACTGTGTGTTCATTGGCGTAAGCTAATAATAACTACAGGTGGGCCAAAAGAGTAAGCTATTGCACTTTGTCCATATTTTCGCTAACTATTAATCAATTTCACAATTTTTCACCAGTCTATTCTGTAAGAAATTTGCTATGCAGTGGCATGCACAACACACTTATTATGTCGCTACATTACCTTGTAAAATATAAATATTAAAAAAATATCTACAGATTGACAGAAGGTCTAAAAACATATTTTTGAAGTATTTAATTTAAATGGTAAAATAGGAGTTATAATAAATGTCGAAAACATTGTAGGACATATTAAACATTAAAAAAATAATTTGAACGATTTTACTGTGCACTAATTTTCAATGTACATTAATGCTAGTTGATGGCTGCAATCTTGCTCAGTTAACTGCATAATGCATACGGAACAATGTATTCCAATAACTGTGCGGCCCTACAAGCTATGCACTATTTTTTGAAAAATGAAAATTTACTCCTTAGCTACACCTGAACTTTTTTGGCACTTACTATAACTGATATTTGACGTTTTATTAAAAGACTTCAAAAATTTACCACTCGAACGTATTACACTCTGTAGATATTGTACGTTTTTAGATATTTATATTTTACAAGGTAGTGTAGCGACATAATAAGCGTGGTGTGCATGACACTGAGTAGCAATTTTTTTGGCAAAGTTTACTGATGAAAAAATGTGTGAAAATTGGTCAATATTTAGCAAAGATATAAAAAAAGTACAATAGCTTACTTTTTGGCCCACCCTGCATGTCGTCAGCTCCTGCCGACAAGATAATACATAAATACATACATAGAAGTTTTTTTAAAGTGGCCTAATGCATACGGCCTCCGGCCTGTCATTTGTACCCCCTTTTTAAACAGCTTGTCAATAATGTAGCACACAATATACACCGTTCATGCGATGAAACTGGCTCGATAAGCCAGGTCGTCGAGCGCTCGACGAGTGCTCGTCAAGTCAGCTGGATAAATGCTTGCAATATCAAACATGTTTGATAACCCAAACACTTATAGAGCTGGTTCGACAAGCACTTATCAAGCTACATGGAAACGTCGTCCCGGTCGTCCACGTGGCAGGTGGATAGACCAACTACGAAGAGACAACAACCGCCCACCTGCTGATCAATGGAAGCTGGCTATTAAGCGCGGTCACGGTGGAAGAGCGACGTTACTGTCTAACGACTACGCGACTACCTGACCTGACCTGACTTATCAAGCCGGTTAAATGAGTGCTTAATGAATGCTTGATGATTGCTTGTCAGGCGCTTTACAAGCTATCTTATCGAACCAGCTTCATCGTGTAAACGGTTTATTAATGCCGCCCAATCGACAGCAGTTCTATGAACTCCGTCGAATTCGAAACGTCATGCTTTGAACGTTATTTTACTGACTTCAGCTTCGAAAAACTTTGTTTCTCCGCATTTCAGTTACTTTCTGTCACTTTGAATACAGTAAATGTCAGAAAATGACTAGAAATCTGCATCGGCGGAGAATACGCCTGTGTCCATATGTAATCGCTATTATATTATTACGATAATTATAACAACAAGAAAAGCCCCGCTAACGCAAACGGGAACGCGCAACAACCGCTGTGCATGTTTGAAAGCCCAGTGAAACAAAATCTAAGTCAGTCGCCAGAGGCCGCCAGAAGATAGGCGGCTATAGTGTCTATAGTGTTTTACTCGTACTCACCAGAGGGCGTGACGTGTTTTGCTCAGCAAATGCCGTATCGGCTGGATTTCGCAAATTTTTCCTATCCCCTCTCATTTAGCGCCTTTGTTCGGGGTGACCCCCTTCGAACTTATGGAAAAGCTTTACGGTTCCTGAAACTAGAGTCTTCCAAGCAGCCAACGGTGTAGATTTGGTGATCCTAGCTTGCACCGTTTTTGACTATCCACCCGTGTGACAAACAAACAGAGGGACGGACGGACGGACGGACAGACAGATGGACAGAATTGCGATGGCTAAGACTCGCTGTTGCGCGTAAAAAATTAAATGAAGAAAATGAGACGATTACAGCTTTCGATTTCGAGAGAGCAGATCTGAGTGTCCATCGGAAAGTAAGTTAGATCCATCGAGCACATTGCAGTAACCGTCAGTCTGCAATAATTCCAGGCACAGAGTACATTGTTATCAATACGAATTATATTATAATACTTACATAACAAATAACAACAACAGCAGCAGCAACAACAAATACAACAAAAAATAACAAACTGTCGTTTTTTTTGCTTGTAGGCACAACTAAAAACCCCAACAAAATAATAAAAAAAACGTGTTAGTTAGGCTAATAGAGAAAAACAGATTTATAATTTTATATAGCGCCACGTCTCCAGCGAAGAGTAACAAGGCCTGTTTCATAATAGTAAACGACATGCTTCAGCAGTCAGCAGTCAGCAGACTTTTCTGATTAAAATGGGAATACGAATTAACTACACTAGAGAACAGAAATTGAATCAAGTTTGACTCTAACGTGTAAGTTCACCAGCTAAATTCGCTCTCTGTTGTCAGAAAGTGTCAAATAATATTTGATTCGCTCAAACCGAATCCGAAAAACGAGTCAAGCTGTCGTTTAACATGCAAATAGCTAGGCGACACGTCGAACGATGTCGGTCCGGTATCGATTTCGAGTCATTAGAGTCGGGCTTGGCGATCGATATAGCAGGCAGGAGGGAGATGTGCCCTTCTAGGAGTTTCTATCTACTACTACTACTACTACTACTACTACAACCACTATTACAATTACTGATACTTCTGGGAGTTTCGGTTTTCGCGGTTTTGGATTGCCGAGTACTTATTTAATGGTAGCATTCGTAGCAGCTGCTTCGAACATCATGCTGCAATACCGACGGAGCGAGACAGCCTGCAGGGTCGCTTCAGCCAGGGTTGGTCGGATTTAACTTTGAACCCGTTTATGCCCTGTTCGTTAAAAATGTAGGAATCCTGGCGTAAATTTCTGCTTAGGAAACGTAACGTATCAAAGTTCAGATTTCGCAATACAGACTACATAACTCAGACCAGTCCACAGAATGTCGTGCTGCACCATGTGAACAGCGTAGCGACGCATTTTTTAAAGGTGTAGTGGGATCCCAAATAACAGTTTTGTGACAAATGTTTTGTGTACTCGTATATAGCCTGCCAATGAAAATAAAAAAAACTTAGCTGTCACTAGGGTGGGCCGACCGTATGCTGGTGTCGAAAGGCAGCAAACTGTGAATGCCTAAATGGCCTAATAATGATTAATAGCAACCTAGGCTTTGTCTCTCACCGTTTAGCCACAGTACATCAGTTACAGATAGACGGACGGACAGGCAGTCAGACGACAGATAACATGTAGCAAAGAGCCAGACTTTCAAGCTTACGACTCAATGGTCGGCTCAAAAATAAAAATCGACCAATATTTTAAAAAAAGATCTGGCTGAACACTTATGCTGTGTGTTTCTCGACTCACTGTGACGGACGGTTTTCTGTCAAAATCTAGACCGACAAAATCTGGACCGTCAAAACCCGGACCGTCAAAACTAGCCTACTACACGAACCCTAACACTAACCGTCACCCTAACCCTAACCCTAACCCTAACCCTATCTCTATTACTAATCCATAAAAATTAACTCTAACCATATACCAAACGATAGCCCTATCCAGAATTCTTATTTTTAACCGTATCCCTAACCCTAATTCCTAACCCTAACTCTTTTCTTAGCATTATTTTCTAAATCTAAGTCTATATCACTGTGTCCAGGTTTTGTCAGGACACCGTGTCGGACCTACCGCAGACTCTGCGTGATAAAGCCGTGCGGGTCGATGCGTAGGAAAGCGTTGTGGGTGGTCGCCGTGTGAAAGCTGGACATCTTTGCGTTGGCGAAGAACGTGTCCGGCCACCAGATCCGACTGAGCATCTCGTTACTGATACACAGCTCGTCCTCGCCCGAGCTACTGAAGTTGAGTCGACTGTCGCCAGTGACCTTGAATGACCTTGAAGTTGAGTCGAGGGTCATGCCAGTGTTGTCTGAAGTAAAAGTCAAGCGTGAAGTCCTACAAAAACCGTGCCGCTACACACACAACATCTTCGCCGAAACACTAACCACGACGTAAGCGTAGTTACCATCCAACGCTGCACGCAGCGTACGCAAGAAAGAACCGAAAAAGGCAATAAACGCAACGAACGCAAGTCTGCTTTATTTGAGTTGCGTTGCGTTGGTACACCAAAAGATTAATACCCCGTTTACACGATGAAGCAAACATCGAGCAGACATCGAGCAAACGTCGAACAAACGTCGAGCAAATATCGAGCTGGCTCGTCCAGTTAACATAATAGCCAGCTCGTCGAGCCAGCTCGATCGTGTTATACCCCGTTTACACGATTAAGCTGGCTCGACGTGCTGGCTATATGTTAACTGGACGAGCCAGCTCGATGTTTGCTCGATTGTGTAAACGGAGTATAAACGGGGTATAACTTATGAAAACGAACTGACAGTTCTGTTCACTTCAGTTCAGTTATGTCGCTTTGTAAATGCCTTTAGACTGCCAATAGGCCTACTCTAAGCTGAGTTCGTCCTATCGCTGAACGGACTCGCCAGTTACCGGTCAAATCAATGACAATATACTGTGATGATGAAGCGGCCGAGCAGTCACTGTACTGATCAATCTGCCATGAAACCGATATTACAGCACAGATACGACTCTGACTGCGTGTTCTCGCCCGCCAATCAGTGCCGGCCACGCTGATCACGTGATTGCACGCCGGTCACGTGTCGGACAGACGCCGACTGACGTCGCTGTGACGTCACTGTGGCCAATCGAGTTATTCGCCGCCGGCTAGATGAAAAAAAAAACTCAACAGAATGTGACTTCTGATCAAGTCTCTGTGCGCGTGTGCGAATTATGCGTCGTCTGTCTGTCTGCCCGCCTGCCTATCTCAGCGGCGTCGTGGATTAAAAAAGTATGGGGTGGGACGCGATGTTGCAATTTTTTGGCAGCATTGTCTACAGAAAAAATTATGGGTTCTAAGGATTTTAATTTTGCCTCCTGAATTTTTCAAAAAATGTGGATTTTCTTTTTCAGCCCTAAGTTTCATCTTTTTGAAAGAAAAGTTTCCGACAATATAAAAACTTCGCCGACAAACTAAAGTTTAGCCCCTTTGCCCCTCCTGCCACGACGTACTGGCATGCCTCCTTGTGTGTCTTTCTCTCTTTGTCTGTTTTACTAGTTTTGAATAGGTGCACAAAACAAGGAAGATATTGCGATAAAAAGCAAATACTTGCGATTTTTTGCGCTTTTTGATTGTGCCTCGTTTCGTATTTTGCTATCGAATAAAAAGAGGCACATGATTTGATGAGATAAATACAATTTAACGATATCTAACGAAAAACGCCAAATCTTCTGATTATTTTCAACTACTCGCTATCGTATACACTGTGCATGTCCCGATAAAAACTGGACCGGTAGAACATCGTTGCAAAATGCATAAGTGTAGCATATAGTATCACATTTGCATATCCACGTCTGTTTCGGTCCAAGTCTATACGCTTACGAAAGACCAAATAAACTGTACGCAGGCCCGTCGAAAGCCACAGCGGGGCCCGGGAAAACATTCTCGCAGGGCCCCTCAAACATTTTCGCGGGTCCCCTCTGGGGACAAAATTTTTGAATTTATTTTTTCAAAATGGTGCATTCTGGTGTATGTTCTATTTCTGAGCGACGACGGGGCCCCCAAACGTCGCGGGGTCCTGGGCTGCTTACCCCCTACCCCACCCTCTCGATGGGCCTGACTGTACGTACCATGTTAGCTTCCGAGATGTGGCTGACACTCGATACAAACATCGTTATTCCGACCTCGACTCGCTCGCCTATAGACAGTTCAGCGAAACTATATTATTAATAACATTATAATTAAAAAAATAAAACATTGCGTGCCATATTACCGTTTACAGTGTTTGAAAGTGTAACCCAGTCTTGCAGCTACAGCATGTATAAACAGTATTTTTTTACAATAACAACAACATTGAATAACGAAATTTACTACATTTACTAACTAATCTTCTTTGGGCAATGGCACAGCAATGATAACGTCAATTAAAAAAAATGTTGTCATACATAAAGACAGTATGATGTAAACATGTCGCGTAAAAATATTAAGATTTCTAAAACACCGCGGGTCGCAACTCCAATAGAAGTCTCTAACTAAGTCAAATAAGTCTGCATCAAAAATATGCTCAGTCTAGCTCTAGTAAGGCATGAGACTTATTAAGTCCGTGTGAATGTTTTAGTAGCCTACTAAGCACACACATAAACAGTAAAACAAATGTCGCTGAGAGTATAAGCTATCGAGTACCGAGCTGTTTCAAAGTCAAACTAACGTCATTAGCAAAAAGCAAGCTGCATACCGCTGTAGTTCGGTCGAAGTCGCTTGTCGTAGCCCTGCAGCAGTGAATCCAGCAGACGAGACACGTCGGCACTGTCTACGCGATACTACTACAACGACGACAACAACAACAACAACAACTACTACTACTACTACTAAGTCGGCACTGTCGCCGCGGTAGAAATCACGGCGTTGTGGAGCACGTTCACGTGCTCTTATTCTGCTTCCGCTTCCGCTCATCATTGGTCGTACCGCGCTGTACAATTATTAAGTACCTCTTTATTCAACATATTTTTATTTTTCCCATCATCATTTTCAGTCATTCTGACTTCCGCCGTTCGTTTACGGTATACTGTTGTTCTCAGTAAGAAAAAGTCGACATAAATATGGGTAAACTATAATATATAATTATGTAAATATATGCAAATAAGATTGCTAAAAATAGATTCAGTAGCCAGCCGGCTGGGAGACAATAGCACGGAAAATGTTGTGACATCTTCCCGCAGTCCGCGTGTGGTGCGTGGTGTAAGATTAATTTTCCTCCATTCCGTAATCCCCCTCCCCAATAAGGGACTAGTTTACCGTGCTGCCATCTAGCGAGAGTCGGAGAATGGTCGTCTCTAATTCGAGCGTAATGTGGCGGAATGAAATCGCATCAGTGGCTGACCGATAACATGTCCGCAGATGGATAAGACTCCACCTTCCTCCCCCTATTCCTGGGTTCCCTCCGCGAACCGCCAGCCCCCTCCTTGTCCACCCGCGTACATGCATCCAGCCCCCGGAGACGAAGAAAACAATTTAGGCGCATTTCCGGCCAGCAGGCGGCAATACGACGAAACGATCCATCAATCCAAGTAGGACAGCTTCGACGACAGACGACAGCGTGGACAGACACAAAGAGAAAACGCGCATCATCATCATCAACATCATCAGCAACAGCAGCAGCAGCAGCGATAACAACACGTCACAAGTCTATTAGGCTACGCGTGACGGCAATCATTAAGTCGTATCCTCGACAAACGATGGTCGTGTCGTATAACTGCCAAGTCCGACCGCTCATATGAAACGTTTCTCAGAAAATCTGCGTTATTTTGATTTGTTTATTAAGCTTCTACTACAGAGTGTTCCAGAAAAAACGGTCTTTGACGTGTAAGCAATCACTTTTTGAATATTTTGCTGATATCGCATGATTCAGTGACGAACGGCTGCGAAATTATAATGACGTAAACTTTGTGCCGTTTTTACTGGAACACCCTGTAGAGTTTAAAACTTGCAAGGGAGTGCGCACTCCGACCTCGCGTGAGGCAGGATCATCATCATCATATATTCGTTTAATGTAAAGTTGACAAGCGCAACTTTCAACAACGCATGCAGAAGATAATAAATCCAAAAGCATGCAAGCAGAAAACGTCTCGTAGTTTGTCCGAAAGCTAAAAACGACTTTAACAAAACTTACTTTCAAAAACTATCGTTACAAACAGAACAAATGGGTGGATTTATTGTTAAAAACACTAACATAGACAAACAAATCAAGTATCGTAATAGGTTTGTTAGCTAATAACTGTAAATTAAAAAAGTTAATAAAACAATAATTAGTATAAAAAGCAGCTCGTGGGGGTGAAAGCCAACTAGAATGCTCCGATTCACTTAATTACTACCCTCGGAAGCGACGGCAGTACTGTTTTTAGCATCGTAAAGTTATTTGTTTTCCTTTTTAATCACGATAACTTATAAACTGCTGCACTTAGCTTGAGGAAAGTTTGCAAGAATATGTATCTTGACAACCTGTAAAATTCTATTGAATATCAAAGTCATAAATAAATATTTCCGTGTATTTTGTGTGCATGATCTACGGCAGTACTTAGCTTCCAACAAAACTCGACAGTTTGGTTTCGATTTTGCTGCAGACTTGCTATAAGTCTTGCCGATCGTTGCACGACTTGCTGAACAATCCACAACACATCGATGCTAATGAAAGTGGAGACCGAGCTTTACATACGGCGCAAATCTGACGCCTGGAGACCGTCCGTGATTCTCACATGCAAAAGTAAACACGCTCCGCATGTCATGATTTTGTTTTATCCGTCGTCGACCGTCCGTTGCTAAAACGTTTTCGCAACATCTACATTTTACATGTAAAGAGTGCATTCCATGGTGAACAGGATCAGCTCCAGACGACTAGGCCTACAGAGAGTCTTGGTGCATTAAGCGCCGTCACTGTGACCGCTTTCTAATACATGCCGCTCGTCACTCCCGCAGCTCAGCGGCTTTAGATAATCTCACAACCGCCAAATGCCTCTTACACTAACGTCACGACAGCTGCAATTTTTAGCTTAAAATGCACCAGAAACTGCAGTTTGGCGGCCGGAATTTTTCTGTCCCCGTTCGAGGCATGTTTACGACCGCTGTCACTGAAATGTAAGGAAGAAAATCCCGTGGATCAGGAAAAAGAAAAATACAGAGAGTGAGAAAATAAAAATTGCAAAAAGAAGATATAAAAAATGGACAACTTTCTACTCGCATCAGCTACAGATTTTTTTTTAAAAAAGGCAAAGCCTATGTCTGTTACCGATGTAAATTCCACAGTCTGACGAATGGACATACATTTTTCTAAACTAGTATAGCAGGTTTTAAGCTCTGGCGTAATAGCTATTGCAGTTAATAAAACGATACAAGCTAGCACTGATAATGACCAATTTTGACCAACGGTTTTCTTATTGCATGAAATGCATTTTTATGTTTAGCGTTAACGATACTCAACACAAAAACATTCAACTATTTCAAGTATTTGTGGAAAAATTACAGCTTCTTGCACCTTCAGGCATTTCTAACCCAGACGCCGATGGTCGGGTGGTGTACTATGGCATGCACTGCAGGCAATATTGGAGTGAAAAGACGCGGCTTAGCGGAGATTTAACGATCCGACGTATCTCTATGTTAGCAGGTGCCCGTCCGTCACGTGACCATCAATTCCCGCCGAGATTTACCGATCGCCAAGTCGGCTTACCTCAAGCAAGCCTGACAGCAAGACATGCCACGTGAATTCATGGATAAAGTGCAGCGGTTTAGTGTCTGTTAAAATGTTAAATAAAACAGCGACACCGACAGCATAGTTGTTGGGCTATGCAACACTGTAGGTCTAATAAACCCCATGCCATGCTAGAAGTCTGTACACGCTGAAATAACATCAGACTATAGCCAAAGAAATAAGCTCTCTTGTATATAAGATCCTTCTTCGGACCGAATTTCTTAAACTATTGCCATAAAACAGCTTAGAAATGACCCCTAGACAGCTAGGCCCTACATCCTATTAAATGCTCTACTAACAAAGTTGAAGACAAGTATAAAATAGGCTACTGCGGTGTCGAAAAACATTTTTAAAGCATGTCTTGGAAATGGTTCAAGTTTTATGTAATGTGTGGCCATGCCCCCAAATGTGCACATCTTTTAGACGTAGTTGCACATCAAATAAAAATACATAACAATCGCAAACATTCCGATAACGTTGTTAACCATGACGTGTATAGCAGCTTGTACAGCAGTCAAAGCTGGTTTGTTCGCGGTGACGTACGATCCTTGGCGGCGTACAGTATAGCACAATGTCATGAAGCCTGGGCGGAATATATTGACTCTTGATTAGCTGCGCAATAGCAGCTGCGTGGAGAGTATTCTTGTGTCTGCTGCAGCTGCTGGCCGCCTTCGCCCATCAATCCGCCCTTGTTGCTATTGATTCATACAAACTGCATCGTACGAGTTTTTAGACAGAATCGCGTGATAACCTACGCATCTTGGAGAGCAAACGATTCCGTCTAGGCCCCTATTCCTGATACGCATTTCTTAGTAATCTGGGGACAGATAGCGCATTAGGCGTAAGATACAATAGGGTGGAGATACGTGATTACGGGATTCGGGAATTTCTTAAAAGACTACTTTGCACTTTATTAACGGTTGCAATTTACGTAGAGTCACCAGACCAATCATTAAGTTCTCTGAGTCGTCTATCTACACTGTAGGCCTATGCTTCCGTCCGTGCGCTATCTAGTTTCTGCTGACTAGAGATGACCGGGAATGACTTTTTACATCCTCATTCCTTCCCATTTCCATTCCCGAACAGTCGTTTCATCATTGCGGCATATACACTTTTTGGCCTATCAAAGACTCCAGCCTAACACACAATAAGGGCCATTCCCATTCCCATACAGGTTGTTTCTCATTCCTTCCTATTTCCATTCCAAATTTTGTCACTAATTCCCATTTCTATTGGGAGTCCCATTCTTATGGACTTATCTCTACTGCTCACGCAAGCCCTATCTAACGTCAGTTAGGCCTACAGGATGTCACGCGGATCACCTCACACGAAAATGATACCGACAAATTTCGGAGATTTTCTGGCGTCTCCTACACATGTATATACTCGTACCCTTCTAGTTCTAGTAGTTACTTTTTCACTGCGTGACATTTTCCTTTTGCGAACGATTTCTCGTCGGTTAATTTACTCACGAAGCGCATGGCGTAAATCTGATTGGCAAACAGTGAATGGGAAATGATTTGACTGTCGTGACCATCGTGGAATGACCAATCAGAAGCCGGTGTGTGAGGTGTAAATACGAGTAGCCTGCACTCGTCTACACTCTACACCATGCTGTCGCAAACATCCTACGTGGCACAGTGGCATTTTCGTCACAATTAGGTCTACTTCAAATTCGATGATGGCAGTTTTTATTAAAGCAATTAACAGACAAACCGCTGTAGACAGAATGCAAAACATACTGACATGCCAAAAAACAACTAAAAACAGTCTTTGTACAATACACGATAGATAAAATTGCACTCATCAATATTATTTATTTTGGAGAAAAGTTCGTAGATATGTCGTAGTTTCGACATATCGAAACTCCTGTATAAGCACGCCTGTATAAGACTTAGAAAAGTAACCGTTAGGATGCTGGACTTAACGATCAAAAGGTTATGAGCTCGACTGCTTCGATGGATGTTAAACCATCTCGGTATATGCCTATAGCCAACCATCCATCTTTTCGGGGTAGGTAAATTGAGTACCGGCCTGTCTGGTTGGGGTTAAGGCGGGGTGCATTTACTTGTGTCGGGTGGCAGATAACACCGTGTGATTACACATAGCAGATGGCGCTCAATAGCTCTGCGATTAGTTTCCTATAAACAGATATATCCATTCTTTATAAACAATAGATATGTGGTGGTAAAGGTAAAGGCAACAAGAAAAAAAAATAAAACCAATGGGAAAAAATCACTCCGTTGCCGTTAACCCACACTTCCCCCAAGAAGCAAACAAAAGCAAACATCCCTAAATGATTGCCGACACAGACCTCAGTCACATAGGTATGATGATGATACGATAACTGCGCTGTCTAAACTGTTCGACCAATTATTACACGGGAAAAAACAGAGAACATTTCGACAAATTCACACCGTGCGATGTGTGTGCAAGGTCCTCTGGCGTGGTGAGGAAAAGTCATGCACTTTTCGTCAACCATAGACAGACACTTAGCCACGCCAAACTTTCGGTCCAACAAACTGTCTCTTTCTTTGAACCAACCGAATGACAGCGGGCACCAAGACCAAGAAACTGTTACCGGGAAAGGAGGGGGCCTCTTTCACTAACCCCGCGCGCGGACAATCGATAGATAAATGCACTGCGTGCTTTGAGAGGTTATTACGCGTCTACTGTCATCGACTGAGACTGAAACGACGTATGACGAAAAACAAACGACCAGCCAATTTGAATCTGGGTGATAAGCAGTCGACCGTCCGCAGGACTGACAGAAAAAAATCCTTTTCTCCCGTTCTTTAACGGTCGCATTAACTATAGTCGCATCATAGTACAGACAGGAGGACAATTATAATTTCGCTGTTTCCCATCGTGCTCCCTATCCCCAAATTTCAGCCGATCGAAAATATTATTATGTCGTAAAATTTTTTTCCAAAAATACGAAATTTGGACCCGAAGTGTTCATTTTCGGTAAATTTAAGGGCAAAATGTTAATTTGGAGCACCCGTCAGACATTTGTGTATCGAAAAATTGCAACTTTCTGCCCACTTCTCTACTTTCTTATCTCGCGACGTCGCTGGCATTAACCAGTCAGCACCTAATTCATCGTATAGCCTATAAAGCCTCTTACGGAGCGATATAAAATTTGCGTTTACTTCGTCGAGTCACGTACTATATAACGGAAGTAATGTGGCGAACTGCACGCAAAGACGGCGAAGATTACTGATCGTTGATGCGTGTGCTCCGATGTCCAAATTAACCAGCTTTGCTCCGCCTTTCATCCTTTGTCTGTCTCTCTAGCTCTATTTGTCACTATTGTCTTTATCTTTCTGTTAAAGTTTTTCGAGAATTAAGGTTCTGTGATTATTCAAGCTTAAATCCACGTCTTCTCTCCTGCTATTTGAAGCAATTTTAAGCTTCAGCAAACAAAATTTTCCTGTCAAAACTGATCGATAGTGCTAGCAGATAACAAACGTTTGCGAGATTGTAACTTTGCGTTCCGGAACCATTACTGCTGCATAATGTATCATATGATATTTCATAAAGCTTTTAATATACGCAAAGTATTAACAAAAAAACGGATAAAGTCAAGTTTTCTTTTGTTTTTGTTTATACAATTATAATTGTTTTTAGTGTTGGCTAAATATATTTTTATACAGTTGCATAAAAGCCTGTGCTCGATTAAAACGGTTTTAAGAACTTACTTACTTAGCACTTAGATCCTCCGGTCCTTGACAGAACAATGGGCAGCAAAAGTTCGCTATCTGCTTCTGTTTGTAGCCACAGCCAGACGCTGTTCCTGCCATCCGAAGTCGTCTCTCTGCCACAACGTCGTGTCCTAAGGACAGTTCTCAGCTAATACAAGTTATTATCGGTTTACGCCAGAAATTTTGTGTTTTTTTCTCAACAGTGATCAGTCTGTCTACGGCGATCTTTGTTATTGTTAGTTTTCCTGCCAGTTTTATGAATACCAGTGTATATACGACTGCTTAGAAAACTCGTCTCCGAAAATAACTTACAAGTTATCGAGTGCGACATAAAAACTATACTCACACACTCACGCGCAGGTGTGTATTTATTTTCTTACCTGTGATTGGCAGACATGACGTAAGCGATGACGTAAGTAAACATGACGATGGCGTAGCAGTTGACGTTCAGCATAGCGCAAACAGTTGCCTTCAGTCGCGTCATTCAGCTGAGACGTTACGTTACGTTACTTCGCGCTTCATGCTTTAGCACCAGCTACATACAATATTATACAGTGAGAGATCCCACATTGTTTTTGGTTAAAGAATTTGATATAAGTCGAAACTTTTTGCCAGAGAGTAAATGATATGATGTAACACGATAAATAATTTGCACTGGAAAACTAGAAGGTTAGTTGTCAGTTTAATCTAGCACACACTAACTAAGAGCATAGATGTTAAAAACATTAATTTGCAAATAAAAAATATGAAAAAACATGTTTCTAGTTTTATAAACAATAACATGTAAAACATACATAAAAACATTGAACCACATTTAGTTCAATAACATGTTAAAAACAAAAACCTACCATGTGTGAAGACTGTTTCTTTTCTATGTTTTTTGGTTTTATTTTCGAGTTAAGATCAAGCCCGGACGGGACAAACGGACGGACGGACGAACAAACCGGACGAGCAAGACGAGTATTGCGGCCTATTAGAACCGCCGCGCAAAAGCGGCGGCTGATAAAAATAAGTCTAGAAGGGCAGTCGAGAGTGCAAACCTCCATTAACGCTACGCCATATTTTCGCACTATATTTGGCAGAGGTTTTCCGCAGTAGGCCTATGTATCAATGGCAAAGAATCTTTCCATTCTATCCTTGATCCAGATCTGATCCGGATGACCATTAAAATCGAATAACCTTCAAGTTGGGCCAAGTCTAACATTCTTTGAAAATACCAGCCAAACGATTTGTGTAATCTTGCTAGCAAAATTGCAGATAAGTAAATAAATGAACGCCTGCCGGGTATTTCATAACTTTCTTGGCGGAGTAAAAAAACGAATTAAAACACCGCATACAGATCACTTACCTATGATACAGCGCACCGTAGATCTGCATCCGTTTACTGATGCTATCGGACGTTGTCGTCGACGGAGCTGGTCAGTCACAGCGACTGCGAATCTGCTGCTTGTATATCTACAGCACTGTGGAGAGCTATAATACAGCAGTACGGACAGTCTGCGGCGGCTGAGTGACCAGCGCCGTGTGCTACAGCGGCTGACCAGCAGGCTGTGTTGGCATCGATTCGGTGCTCACACTAATCGTTCGTTCGTTCGTTCGTATATAATCGATCGAGCCTGCTGCTGATGCAGAGATGCCCTGGGCGGTGGAGTGGTATGCGAGCGAGTCTCCTTTGCGAAGTCTTACGTCCCGCAATGTGTTGATCTGTTCTCCGCCTTTTCTCCACTATCGACTGTAAAGTACGTGACTGCAGGGCCATCGGCATTGTTTTTACTCTAAATTTTATTGTATTGTATTGTATTGTTTGCTTCTTTTTCTAGTCCCAGGAGTTAGTAGTCAGAGTAATGGGGAAACTCAGCGGCACGGCGTTCTGTATAATATACGTATGTTACTTTGCTTTTATGACTACGAATGTCTACTACTATGTAGATTTTGAGTGTACTATTTATTCACCTGATGCTTAGGGGCCTATGCGATTGACACTTGCAATTAAAGGCAACTTACTTACTTACTTGTTATCAGTCTGTATAGTTCCTACACCTAAAATTAAACGTTAAGCAACGTCATTGCATGCTAACATCAGTCCGGCCGAAAGATCCATAAAGTCATATATCATCATTTTATATCATGTATATTGCATAGAGGATTAATAGGACAGCATTAAATCACATCCGAGTTATGTGTGAGTTGTGGCAAAACAACACAACAAAACGCATACACTGTGGTTAACAACTTTCAGGAAAATGAGTAAAGTCGGTGCCAACGACTGTCAAATTATAAGGTTAATATGAACAAATTCGATTTCCGCTGGGGCTGAGCCCCAGACTGCCCGTAGAAGCTTGATCCCCAAGACTCTTTAGCTCTATTTGAAGGGTCCAACTTTTAAGAAAATGGGGAAAAAAATGGAAAAGAAAATGGAAGAGCGAGAAAAGAAAAGAAAAAAAATGAAAAGGAAAAGAAAAGAAACTAGGAAGGGAAAGGTAGTAGAGTTTTCTTTCTTTTCGATTATACATCATACATATACAAAAGGTGTACATACACCCAAAAGGTGTTTCTAAGTGTGATTTATCGACGGTGAGTGACGTAGCTACAGAAGCCTACAGAACCCCGTTTACAATGAAATTTGGGTCAGAAAATCCACTATTCCAAAAGTGCACTATAGTAGAGAGAGATTCCTACTAACCCTAACCTTAACCACAGCAGTGTAGCGCGTATATCTGCACAGTGGACTTTCGGGATAGCGGACCTTCGAAATAGCGGGCCGGTATCCACAATGAACGTTCGCGCGCAGCAAGCGTCAGGCATGAGCTGCGGCACGTAACGCCGGTTCCATGACACTCCAAGGAGGTGTGAAACCCAGGTCCCGACACACTGCCGGTTTCAGCGCTCTAGTCTAGTCAAGCAACGCGCTCGCATCATGCAGCCGTGAGGTAATTTATCCGACATTTCTGTCCGCACGCCTTTTTGCACCGATCTCCGATCTGCAACTCGCCACACTGCGTTTCAAAGACAAGAAATTTGAGCAAAGCTCACGAAACGCGCGCAAGCCTATAGCAGTTCCTGTTCGCAGGTAATCTTAGTCTATTTCCATCAATTTCGTCGTAATTCACTCTTTTGCAGCCAAAAAATCGCCCAAAAATCACGTTAAATCAATATTTTTAGGGTTCAAGGTCATTCAAGGTTATCGATGTTGACATTCGTAAGAAGCTCCTCATCAGTGCTTGTTATGATAAGCAGCATGGCTGTGCCTATCTGCAACCA
>Ga0209367_1001462_pt1 | contig 29093 bp, 17 predicted proteins | sample WorMetLIZISLAND2_FD_187412 | JGI IMG/M metagenome (GOLD analysis project Ga0209367, IMG submission 187412) | Marine gutless worms symbiont microbial communities from Max Planck institute for Marine Microbiology, Germany - Olavius geniculatus... ...
CAATAACGGTGTGAGATAGGGCCTAGGTTATTATTAATCACTGATAGGAAGTCATACACTGGCTCTCGATTGCCACCGAATTCAATGACCTTGAAGGACCTTAAATGCTAAAATAGGGGTTATTATAGATTTTTTGATGATTTTGGGCTGCGAGACACTTTTCAAGAGCAAATTGTCCTGAAACCAATTGAGATAGACACGGAGAAGCTGAGTATAAAATTTTCAGCATTGAACGTAGATTTCTTCGGTCCAAGACTCGATTTTATAGATTCAAGGAAACCTGCACACGAGGGCATCAAAGAGCGGTACCCCGTAAAAGTCGTTATATTACCGTTGTTGGCCAGTTTTTCATGAAAACAGCTGGAGATAGACTGACAGTTTGCGAACAGGAACTGCTAAAGGCTTTCGCATGTCTCATGAGCTTTAGCTCAAATTTTTTGTTGTTGTCTGTACTTATTGTACAATTTTTGCAATAAATATACGAGGGTCGTTCCATAAATAAGTTACAAAATAGTGCTATTTCATCAATTCTTAGAATAGGAGAAATCCAAAATATACTTTTTGTAGGGAAATTAATTCTGAACATAAGCGGAAATTTTTTGGATGATGACGTCATTATTGTTATTATGCCAGCTGCGGTCACAGTTACTGACGAACGACTGATTGCACCTTTGCATTTTATGCAAATTTCTGCCCACCTACCATTTTCTTACATCAAAAGTGTACTGTTTGCATTGTAAAAAACTTGTCGCCATATACTGGATACATTTCAAAATGAATCTGAGTTGTATTAAGTACTTTTGCCCACAAAACAAACAAAATAGCATTTTATTCGTTACAGGACAATTTCTGTCTTATTTAATGTTCATGAATGACGTCACAGTGACGTCATCTTAACAAAACTCACATCTATTACTAAGAATTAAATTCCCTACAAAACGTATATTTCAGATTTTTCCTAGTTTAAGGATTAATGGAATGGCGCCATTTTGTAACTTATTTATGGAATGACCCTCGTAAATATAATACATTCACTCATGTCACAGCTGATTCACAATTTGCTGCTTGTCCAGTATCTACTATTTTTTATTTGCAAACTTTACGTTACAAAGGTTATGGTGGCATTGTATTTTTGTGGGAAAATGTCCATGCAAAACAATATGCTCTTTGATACTAGTCTGTGAGTACGGCCATATGCAAAGTATCTTTTTCAGCTACTCTTGAACACTGCCATAACAAGCTAAATAAACGGCGAGTTTATTCATAGGTTCTCAGGCATTTTGAAATTTTCTGTGGTTGGCATTTTTAGTTTTTTGTTGGGTACATCGTGCGGGAGTGGCAACATGAAGGTCGACGACCAAGTGTATGAGCAGCTTGGTCTTGTGCCTCGGCACGCTTACTCCATTTTGGACGTCCAGATCATTGAAGGCTACAGGTAGATTTTCTGCATTCTGCCTTTGACTCATCCTGCTTTATCTGCATCTTGTGTCTTCTCTGTGGCCGTTCATACTGTCTGGAATTAGTTGTCTGCTAACACGGGTGGCTTGGTAGTTTCTTGAAGGTTTCTTCTGAAGGCTAAAGGACTAGAGCTGAACATTAAACAGCTACTGAGTTCTAGACGTACAGGTCGTTGAAGGTTTCTGACTTTAAACGGCACTTTGTTGTTTCAGTACCACAGGCATTGCAATTTGCTTTTGATATCTTTTGTCAGAATAAACAACTTCTAAATTATCAACGTTATAAAGTTGTCAAAGTAATTGTTCTTGCATTAGTTTGTGTGTTTAGTCAAGTTTAAGTTTGACTCTGTAGATACATCAGGGGTATCCGCAGCTTTTTCCATTCGATGGAACACTAGTACACAGTCCGTTCATGTTAGTGTCAATAGTAACAAGCACTAGAATGGAATATTTTTTTCTCAAGTGGCTGATGATATGTACGGATCAAAGAGCTATTGTTATGTGTCTGGGCAGTAAGTATACAGGGTGGTTGGCTGGTGTGTGGTTAAGATTGTTGAGACTACGTAACCCATGGGGGCGGTTCTCGTGGAAAGGTGACTGGTCGAACACGTCAGAGCTATGGCAGAGAATAACGCGAGTTCACCGTGACCATTTCAAGCCTCTCGGGCAACAAGATGGCACTTTCTGGATCAGTCTAGATGACGTCATGCGGTCTGCTACTCACTTATCTAAATAATTAGTGCTGTTAAACGATAAAGAATTTTAGTCGCAGTTAATTGTGTGATCAAAAATATTAACTGATGAATGAAGAAAGAAGCAATTTTTTCGCAACAGAAAAAGTTAATATCCACAGAAATGCTTGTGAGCTAGATTTTTTGCTGATACTGCCACCAGTGTCCAGAATTGTTTGTTAATGCAGCTTCAGTTACACTTTCAGTTAAGTTTGTAAGCATTAAGTTCAATAAATGCAAAACTTTTGTTTGGCAGTTGCATGTTTAACTCGAGATTTCCTCAGCTGTTTGTTCAGACTCACTAGTTTGTTGATGGTTTTTTGGAATTGCACATAACTGATTGCTTTGTTGCTGTGGGATTAAGGATAAATTTCTCGGCCTATTATTGAAGTTCACGCTGATACCGTCTGTGGAGATGGGAGAATGTTGCTGGTATTAACAGTTGATGACCAATTGATTGTAGGTATTTTGATTCGGTGGATATTTGTAAGTACCGAAGTAATTGGATGGAAAGTCGTCACAAGATCTCACTGCCTTCGTCTGTCATCATGAAGCCACTTGTCACTTGGCTTGAAGTGTTTGAAGCAACTGAAGTTGATATCGGCTTGTTCCAGGAAGGAGCTAGGTCTGTGCACAAGCACACGCTTGGTTTTTCTTTAACCATACCAACTGATAGACTTACTCCAAGTTTGGTTAGTCGTTGACTTTTGGGATTCTGCCTGCATCTGGATCCCAATCTAGGATTTCTAGATCTGAATTTAAGAGGTTTTTAGTGGATTTTTTTGGTCAAAATCTTGTTTGATCAGCGAGCATTGCTGCATTTCTCAGAACTAGTTATTAGACGTTGATTGGTGGCAGTTCAAATAACAGTCTAGTTTTAGCACGTTTTTGAGTGAAGAATTTTTTGTTTACTCTGCAGTTTCTTTGGACCAGGACTTGCTGCACCTAGCTTAAAGCTGCGAGGGATAATAGCAATATGTGTAAACGTTGATACAGTGTTATGCTGATATCAACTTGGTTACTTTTGGAGTCGAGAGATTCACAGTGTAGGTTAATTGGTGTCTCGGTGTAGTTGTAACGTATTGGTCTCAATCAGTCAAGTTACTCTATGCCAGGCCCAGTTAGGATTGGATGGGTCACTGTTTCCCGGCAGGTAAGCCATCTTGGTATATAACCAGCCAGTGGGTTCACTCTGTGTCTCATGGGCCCCCTGTCCTCCAATAGACAGCATTATCACATTGATGTCTGTGTGGAGGATAACAGAGAAGATTATTAGAATTACCATCATGTTAATTACATATGCACGCATATAGTGGAGTTCTTACAATTTTAGGTTTAGCTTGTTTTTTTTGTATCTTGCATTTTGTGTTTCTGTAAAGGTTAAACTTACTGTTCCGTTATTATGTGTGTGTACATTCCGCCTGAAAAGGCCATCCTCGAAATGACCTATACTGTGTCAGGTGGGACGTCAAACTTTACTCACTCGCTCGCTCACTGTGTCTGATTGTAAAATGAGTATCAGCTGTCGTGCTCAGTAGTAATAAATATTGACAGTGAATGAATAGGGCTATAGTCAGATATGTGGCTCAAGCTGATTGGCTTGGCACAGTGTTTGGCAGCCACCTGTCACTGTTATTGATCAGATGAACCGTGTGTGTAAATGTCGATGTGATGTGGTTAATTTAGGAGCCAGGAGAGGTCAAAGCGTACGTCGGTGGACCTGTGTATCTGTGTCTATCGGTACAATGCGCAGTCCACCAATGACCTATGTGTTGTCGGTCCGCTGCTTGTCTGCAGCAAACGTGAAGTAAAGCACTTCACTGATGCTAACTGTTTCCTGGAGCCTGGCATCTACCTGGTCTTTGCTATGGCTTTTAACCACTGGTTACTTGGTATGCTGTTCATCTCTTATTATCTTATGTTGCTGAAAACGTCGCAGTGTTTAGTAATTAATACTGTGTACCCAGTCAGTTTTTTCTGTAGTCTTATTTGATGAGTTTAATGCCTTCGGTGTTTGTTTGGTGATGTCTGGGACGAGAATTTAGGCCTGTAAGTCCAAATAGTTTACTTTTGGGGATCGGCTTAACTTGGAGTAATTTTCAAAAATCAGCCGGTGAAACAGAAACGAAGTGCATTTGTTATTTTGAGAATTCTGTGGTTCCTATGTTTTTTAATTATTCGTAAAGTCAGTAATAGTTAATTGGTCATTCAAAACACGGAACGTATACAGTCCTGTCAGTCGTGAGTGATGATCTGTTGACAACAAAAAACCTGCACAGTGCCAGAGGCATAGGTTAGCTAGTAGTCTGCCTAAACACCACAGATCAGCTGAGATGGCGGATATTGTTTTAGTTTTTATGCACAACAGCAGCTATTGCTGTAGCGCATCTTAGCCATCATAATTCTGTCTGTCCGTCTGTCTGTTCGTCCATCCATTTGTCACCCGGGTGGATCAGTCAAAAACAGTGCAAGCTACGATCACCAAATCTTCACCGTCGGCTGCGTGGAAGACTCTAGTTTCAGGATCAGTGAAGCTTTTTCATAAATTTGACAGGGGCCACCCCAAACGAGGGTGCTAAATGAGAGAGGGGTAGGGAAAATTTGCGATATCAGCCAACATGGCAATGGCCGAGCGAGACATGTCACGCTGTCTGGTGAGTACGAGTAAAACACTATAGACACTATAGCCGTGGGTCGTCTGGCACCCTCTGGTGACTGACTTAGACTTTGTTTTACTGGGCTTTCAAACATGCACAGTGGCTGTTGCGAGTTCCCATTTGCGTTAGCAGGGCTTTTCTTGTCAAACTTCAGGTCAGTATATGGCAGCACAGAGTTAGGGTGTGGGTTAGGATTGGGGTTAGGATTAGGATCTGCGGTGATCTGTACATCAATCTGAAGTTGACATACTTTAACAATATCTGTCATCTGAGCTGATCTGTGGTGATCTGCATTGTTTAGGCAGACCTGTTAGTGTTTAAATGTGTATACTCGGTAGTCTGTGATTTACCGGTATGTAACTTATGAAGATGTCTGCCCAGTGCCATAAAACTGCCAATATGTGGAAATCCACCTAGCTGTACATATCCGCCCACTGCACTGCACAACTCTGACTCTAACCCTAACCTTTGACCTTTACAACTGCGAATTGGCTCACCAGTTGCTCCTGTTCTGGAAATGTTAGCACTAATTTTGTTTTTTTGTCATTAATTGTTTTTGAGTTAAGCGCCCATATGGGACAGATGGCAGGACTTATTTGTAAGACCCGTAGTGCAGCTTATCAGAATGGCTGCATAATAACAGTTTACAGCTATTTGTGTTTCAGTGATTACTGGTGCATATTGAGTGAGTACTCGTACCATCACTAAAATGTTCTGTGTATAGATGAGGCTGGCGTCGATGCAACTCTGACAATTCACAGTTGTAAAGCTCATCTTGTCTCAACTCTGACTCTGTCATCAACGTGCCTTGCTGATGCAATCATTCAGCTGGCAATTGCCAAGGGACAGAGGCATGAGGTCAGTGTCTCACCAGTAAGGATTGCAATCCCAGGATCCTGAATCCTGGTATTCCAACTGTTTTTGCCAATCCCGGAATTGGCAGTGTCCCAATCTTGGGATTCCGGGATGACAAAAAAAATCGTTAAAAGTCACACATTTTCGAGCATTAAATGATAAAAATAACAATTCTAGAGGTATAATGAATAAAATATTTTATGCGCGCTAGATTTCTACTGCTTGCTATGCACTGTAATTTGTATTTTGACAGTCACAGTCACTCCTTAATCCCTATACCATTCTGACATACCTTCCGTATGGGACTACTACATCTTATGCATGAAATGAGTCTATACGTGATACCAAAATAACGACCAATTTGTCAGCCTAGTCCCGAAACTGGATCCCGGGATTACAAATTTCTCAATCCTGGGATTGCAATCAGTCTGTCGTCGTAATGCCTTACTTCAGATGTGAACTCTACTTACGAACATTGTGAATGGGTGTTCATTATAGTCACCTCGCATTACGTTTTTGGGTCTCTGTAAGATAACTCTGAAAGTTATAAATGGAGTTTAGCCATGACACAAAAAGGAAGTGGCTAGATGTTGGTGGCAGTTTAGATTCTTTTTGGGATTTTGCATCATCCAGGATTTTCTTTAGATGAAACATGGCAAGTACACATTCTTGGTCAATGGTCCATCTGCATGGAACCCACTGTAAGCTGATGTTTGTTAGACTACTGATACTGAACTGTTCTAGTAACAGCTCAAAATACCATTTTAATATGAAGAGCTTTTAACCTGTAAATTTTATTTTTTCATTTAGTTTAATCATATTTTATTGTCTGTTTGTAATACACTGTTCGACAATAGTGACAAGTCAATCTGCTGTTTGTTAGGTAATGAACTCAGCTAGTTATGGCTGCCCTTGCATGCTTTGCAGGCACAGGCCATGATGTTTTACTGCTGATGTTTATTTTTTTATTTGCCACCTGATCGTGTTGGTCCCACAGCTGAAGGTTGCATAACTTTGTCACATGATCGGTCAGAAGTAGCTCTAATTTTGAGAATGATTCCAAAATGTGGGTAATTTGAGGGCAAAAAAAAATAAACATCAGCAGTAAAACATCATGGCTATTCCTGCAAAGCATGCTAGGGCAGCCATAACTAGCTGAGTTCATCACTCAACAAATAGCAGATTGACTTGTCACTATTGGTGAGGTGTATTACAAATAGACAATAAAATGCGATTAAACTAAACGAAAAAACGTTCAAAATGTGGCATACTTTTAACATTGTGACTTTTATTGCGAATATTTATGGAATGGAACAACATATCGACAAATTGACAATCGGAAGACAGCGTTGCAAGCTACGATCTCTCCCGTATCTACAGCATAACTTGGTGAACGTCCGGTCCAGTGAATGTATGTCTAGTTTGATGGTTGATTGCTGTGTGAAGGGACGTGAGGGTGTGACGGTGTACTATCTAACACGTAATTGGGCGGGTTTCATTGCGGTGGTTGAGAACAGACACCCGGACTCGGCACTTCACGTCCAGTGTGACTGTACCGACAGCTCTAACCTCGTCTCCACACGCGGAGCTCTCAAAACCGTGGATGCTGTCCCCGCACTCCACCGGTAATGTGTATACTATCTGCCTGCTATTGTTGGTATTGCCAGTAAACGGTTAAAGTGGTTAAATGGTAGAGCTCGTCGTAGGCAACCTATTGCAGAGCTGCTGAGCATCACTTGCCATATGGGATCAAACGTGACCCCACTATAACGCTATAGCATAGGCCAGTACTCAATTTACCTTCCATGGAGGGATGGAAGGCTGAGTTGACCTTGTTGATTGTGTACCTAGATTGTTCACCTGTTCCCAGTTAACCAATTTAGGTACTAACCACTTGATAACCAACAACCTTGTGATGACAAGTGCAACATCCTACTGAGCCACCTGTTATTAGCTGGCATTTCTGAGATCAACGTTCATCAACATTGTGTTGTTGTTGTTTGTATCAGCCAGGTGATTATTCTGCTCAGTCACCTGGAGAGATCCGCTGGCTATTCCGTCAGTCATCGACTTATTCATCGGATGTGGAGTGTCGGCTCGGGACTGGGTGACTGGGCGCCGGGAGCCAATCATGTGCCGGCGTTGACTGTCGAGGTCTATGGCCTGCATGCTCCTAGGCCCATCTAACAACTAATCGTGTGCTTCTAGGCCGATCCATTAAACAGTCATTTGCTCTTAGGCTTATTAATTAACCAATCATGTGCTAGTGTTGACTTTCGAGATCCGTGGCCTGCATGCTTTTAAACCAATCCAATACATTCCTGCATTGACTATGAGCGAGTCTGATAACTGATAGCTTGTTGGCACATTTCTGCCAATGGTGGTATAAACTGAGGTTTAAACTGGTTATAATCGGTGTGACAGAAACATTTTCTTGCCCAGTTTGAATTTTGATTTGTTGTGTGCATTTTTACACAAAAAAAAAACGATACAGTTTTTGTTTTTGTATTTATTTGTTGACAGTCATTGTGCAGCATAGTTTCAGTTATGTTTGCTGCTGAAATATTATAATTTGGTGCAAGTTTTACATGTTTAATCTATTTAACACATTGTTGTATTGAGCATCTTTCATTTTTTGAGAGTGTCAGTTTTGACCAGCTTTTATGCCAGTTTGAACCTTGTTTGGCAGAAACTGATTTTTGCTGGAAACCCCAACCTTGTTGTTGATAGCTAGTAATTTCTACCTGGCAGTTTTCTAAATCTATTTTCTATCTATGTTATCAGCATCACATTTCTGCTTTTTGCATGGTGAATTTATTCATTTTGTTGGTTTTAATGATCTTCAGAGTATTTTTGCCAGATGTTCGTAATAGAACATTTAATAGTACTGTTTGTTGATTTGGTAATTGAGTTGATGTTAACACACGTAATCTAAGCTTCAACCACGTTAATAATTCCAACTTGTTTTGTTTGGTCATTTGTCTGCCATCGTGCACCTAATTTTAGCTGCAACGGTGTGGTTAAATCTGTCTGTCTATAAGCCGTCCATTTTTGTGGTTACAAAGTAAAGCGGAATTTATCTGATTTGGTTGGCACTTTCAAAATCGCCGTAAACACGACATAAAAAGCAGTTTTCATGTCATCTGAGTTAATGATTGATGAACCATATCAATTGTCATGTATTATCATAGCATGTATTGTGTAATGGTTAATTTGGTTTCATTTCGTGTGATTTGCTGTTGACCAATTGCATTCATGCAGCTTAGCTTACATTACATCCTGTGTATTCTCTGATAAGCTGTGTCTTACATGTTTCGTGTTTCCAAACATTGCTGATTTATTTGTTTGTAGTAACACAATTCATGCTTGAAGTTTATCTGTGAATATTGTTCTGGTCAGTTGAAATGTGATAAGGATATAGGCTGTATATTGGCATACATAAAATACTCTTCTATCTCCATTATTGTGCATTTGCTGTATTTTGTTTGTGTGACATTTTTGTTTGTACTTTTTGTGAATATAAAATATTGTGCATATTTTTGTAACTATTGTCATTACACCTGCACAGCCATATAACACTGTTGTGAAGTTGGAAAACTAAATTCGTGTCACAGTATGATGAGCAAGTTTGTAATTTAGTCCCAATGCACTGAATGTGGAGTCGGCATCAAATGTTTCATTTCCAATATATTTGTGGAATTGCCAGTAATCAGTCAACCAAATTAGAGAGTGACACGGTAATGGGAAAAGCGGTAATACTGCGCTTATCGCGGTATTACCATTCACCTTGGTTTTAACGATGTGAAGCATGCAGTCGTTTGTCACTACTCACTGGCATAGTGTTTCTACACGGACTTCATAACGAATTAGCCCCAGTGTCAACCTGCAATAGCAATATGCAGATTTTTATTAATAAAGATTATCATTAAATGACGTAAATGGTAAAGTCCTCATTTTCAGACTTCCGATTCTGGAGTGCGATGGGATGGCGATGGGGAATTTTTCGTTGGGATGGGGTGGGGATGGGGAATTTCTTACGAGAATGGGATGGGGAAAATTTGATGGGGATGGAGACAATTTAATTTACATGTCACTCTCTAAACCGAATGTCTCAAATGTCGGCAGATTTTTCACGGGACCATAAATGTTTAATTTAACAACTTTCTCAAATTAGACATCCCAAAATTAAGCAATGACCGGATACCACTAATATCGGAAGCTTATCATCAGTTAAGTTATGAGTGTTGCTTGGGCATTCTTAATCCATATAAAGTGATCACCATTCGACTGAGTTATAAAAGAAAAAGGGTGCCTTTTTTACGCAACACCATCTTTTTCAGCCTTGAAAAACACTTTAATTGCTGAAGACCTCATCACGTCTGTAACTTCATCGTTTTTCAACAGAATCACATTTTACTTGGCAGTTAGATGTAGAATGTTTCAGTAAATAAAGCTGTAAAATTTCGTATTAAAATCTCAAATGGTTGCTGAGAAAAAGGCAAAAAAATTTAGGGGTCCACTTTTTTCTGCCGCACCCTGTAGAGCACAGGAAGTTACAAATTTCCGACAGAGTAAATACGGCTGCTTAAAATTTCAATGTTGACACTAAATTTCCATTGATAGGACATTCCCAGGCCCAAATTTTGTATTTTTGTAGTGAACATCTTTCTACAAGCTGAAAAATGGCGGATGGCAGTTAGCAGTTGGCCCATGCCATGATGGCAATGACACCAGTCATTCATTGGAGGGTGATATATCGCTGTTGAGCTGTTGTAATGATATCACTGTTAGTTTCCAGCACGTCCAGACACTGCTGCAGTGCCGCCTTGTTCAGCTCGCTGTAGACAAGTAGCTGACGCAGCTGACCCTCAATGTGCCGAAAATGACAGCCGTCTTCATCTGTTGCAACCAACAACGCCAACACTGTACTAGAGCAGTCTTACATTAATATTATCATCACCATTACTTCCTAGACCATAAAGGCAGACTGGCATTACATGTATGTTCAACCACTGTCTGGAGTGGGATAAGTAAGTGTTACACACTTCAACCGGTGGTTTAACCGACACATCCCATGGTTGTCGATGGTCAGGAAAGGTCAGGTACTTGCTATATGACTCAAACCCATCACCAGGAGCACTTTACAATCTTGGAAGCGGCAGCTGATTGCAGGGTGACCACTTGTCTGGAAAACCTGGAAATGTCAGGAAATTTGAAACATGTCAGGGAAATGTCGGGGATTATGTTAACAGTCAGTGAAATGTCAGAGAAAAAATCTTATCAGGGAAAAGTGTCCCAAAACTGTTCATTACTAGTTGAATATTTGCGTTCAATTGGGTATTTAGTAGCATCCAGTTAATATTCTGTTGTTTACATTTACTTACTTATGACTTCCTGGAGAATGTAGTTGTCATAGATATGTCAGTATATATGAGTGTTGCAGAGAGAAATAAGTGCATTTTTTATATTGCTACTGTTGTGAGGGGCGATACTCCGTCTATGTTCCCTTAAAATGTCTGGGAAAGTCAGGGAATTTGATCATAACTGGAGAGTGGCCACCCCGTGATTGGCATATGTTAATGATGCCATAGTACATTATGCAACCGGCAAACAGTTGGACCTGCAAAGCAACCATCAGGCATACCACCGCCCCAATCAGCCGCACTAGCACTTCAACCCATAGCCCATAAACTAATCTCATTTCCCATCCCAGAGAAGGTAGGAGGCTAAGCTGACCAGAGCAGCGCACATAGTATATTAGCATCTTGCTCAATAGTGCTTGCAAATGACTTGTGGTGAGAACTGTTCAAAACCATAACCTGAAATTTACGACACACTAACTGCTAGACTACTTGCACCCACAGAGGCATGCAGATGTTAATGACTTGCCCAGAGTTGTTGCTTAGTAGCAGACCGGCTGGTAATCAAACTCGCAACCTTTTGATCACAAATCCAATGCCCTCCCTAACCAACGAGCCACCATAACTATGAATTTGATTTATGTCTGCTGCATGGAAAGACATTTGAAAAAAATAACAAAAATGAATAAAAAATAATAAATTCAAAAATAATAAAGCCATGCAACACACAACACTGCACAGCAGCACTTGACAGACAATAACATATAATATTCACACTGCCTTCATGCACACAGTGTGGTCAATAAGCTGACCGGACATACAAAGGTTCAAGACACGACAACTGCATTACCTGGCCGCTGTTGCTGGTATTCACTGATTACTCCCAGCACGACGGTATGAAGCTGACAATTGTTAGCAACGACCTGACACAGAAATCAGTTCAACTGATTAACTCAACTCAGAAATGCAACTGAATAACTATCAACTTTTCCTTCACCGAAGGCCATTCGTAAAGTCCTATCCCTGAGCTATAAGGTCCATGGAGTGCGACCAATCTCCGGTTCCTTAGCCCTCAGCCAGACACCAGTTTTCACTGCGAAACCATGAATACAGGGCTAGTACAACGTGTGGTGAGCCTGTTTACATGCCGGCTTTTGCTGCTGATCAATGCACCTACCCACATAGGGATGGCCAGGCTGAGTTTACTTGGGTGCAATAACTAGAGTATAAATAAAAAAAGCCCAAACAGCACTAAGGCTAAAGCAGCAAAAGAATTGAAGTCACTCAGCCAGTAAGAATACAAACACTCCCCCCACACACAGTAGTAATGTACAGAAACAAACAAGATAAAAATGTGTATTTTTGGTAATTATTAGCATGCTGCATAGATTAAGATCATTCTGATGTAGTTGTGATCATCTTTAAAAAAGCCAACTTTACATTGCAGAAATAGCAGGTTTAAATGGAGTACTTATCTTGTAGTTAATTTACAGGAACAAAGAAGGAGAGAGAACTGACGGAGCGTAGACGTACAATAAACTGTCCGGCTGTTTCTGCATTTCTGCACAGATGTCCACAGGCTTCTAGCTGAGCGAAAGCATCATGCCAGATATCATCAGTCTGAACAGAACACAACTAAACTGCATACAGCTGCTAATACAGCAAAGGCCTGCAGTTAATGTTTCACACTACAGCTCATACATTGCAGAGCTACAAGTCTGACATTTCTGGAGCACTGTATCAATCAAACCTGATCTTTCAAACTTAAAGGCCAAGTCAAACCAAAAAAAAAACGATACTGGCCAAATATCTGTAGAATGTAACACTAATTAATAATACGCTGATCCAATGAAATGAAAACATTGCTTTGAAGTAATTTTCAGAGAAATATGTTGTGCCAGCCGAATGCACCCGAACGTGCCACAGTACTGATTACGTCACTCACAGGACGCTTTGTTGCCAAACTGACATTTGCATTGAAAACATAGTAAACCCGTCAGTTTTACTCAGATTAATGTCAGATTTATCGTACAAATGATGCATAAGTGACATCAGAAACTACGTCATTGTTTATTTGTTCACTACTAGAGGTGTGTGTTAAGTAAAATTAACAAAGTGTTGGAATATTGCAATTTTTAGTGGTTTAACTATTGATGAAAAATGTGGCTTTTTTGAGGCTATATGGCCATAAATTAAGCTGCATTTGACCTCAAGGCAATAAAACTAGTTAGCAACACTCCTGCAGATGACGTCACACTTCCGAACATGGCCAAAGTCGTGAAAAGGGAAAAGTGAGTACTTTGTACCTTATTTTTAAGGTATTAAGATGTATTCGCAATGAGAATATTGACAGTTAGCATTTGATAAAGCCAACTAACACTTTATAACAGTAAAGTAAACCAGTGTGACTTGGCCTTTAACAAGACTTCCAAACAATAGATTACAATAATATTGAGAAAAATATGAATTACAAAAAACCATTAAGAAAAAACCTGTGAAGAGGCAACCAGCAGGGACGACGCAAAAAAGATATGGAGAACCAAGTTTAGTTAAGACTTACAAGTACTTGGGAAGAACTTAAAAATTTTTTTTAGCAAGACTTGTAAATTAGGCTCCTAGATAACAGATAATGAAATCATGGTCTTAGTTTAGAATAAAAAGTTTCACCCAGACTAAAACATCTTGCATACAGCCATGTAATCAGGTTGATTGTGCCAACATATTTAAAATAACGAAGTGAGATATCTTGATATGTATACAGCATGCGCTCAATTAAGTTTGGACGTTCCTCTGTTGTTGTGTTGTTGGTGTAGACGTTCCTTTAAAGCTGCAAACCCTTTTTTATCATACAGCGGACAGTATTTTGACAAAATAGCGGTATCAGCTTTTAAAGAAACTACATTACTACTTATTCAAAGCGCTAATGTATGGGCTAGAAACGTGCCCCATGAATAAGTCTGACCTTAACTGGCTTGACTTCATGGTGGATAGTTTCTTCATGAAATTGCTCAGAAGTACGAAGGTAAAACATACAACAGATTCACACGAAAATATAAAGACGTAAACAATTTACCGCAGGTGCTTTGGCAGCAATCTGAGAAAGATCCCCACAACGTGACAAACTGTGAATGTCTGTCACCTGAAACCGATGCTGATGCAAGTGATGTAATACCGCATCAGTCAGACTCCGCAGCAACAAGGCCTAGCACCCACCAATGATATATCACACATATACACCTGGTGCCACACAGAAAATGGAACAAACGTAGATCAAACGATCGGAGAATTTCAGAAGCAATTAGCCTCGATCATTTCAGCAATAGACAGTCATCAAACACAGTGTTCAACTTGACCATCCTTCGCTGCAAAGGCCGAAGCTAATCACATCCACCACTGTCTATGTATTGTGCACGATGTGCAGGCAATCAGCTGTAGTGCAATCTCCATAGAAAAGTACGTGTCATCGACTAAACTCGTAAGTCAAAATTGTGACTAATAAGCTATATAGTTTCACCAAATTGAACCTCTCATAGTTGAATTGTTAATGTTTTTTGACAACCACTGCTGTCTTCCTCAAAACGATTTTAAAACATCAACAAGTTAACTTAAAGGTTGCAATAATGCAAACTAACTTGTTGGTTTTAAATTATTTCCCTGAAAAATAAACAATCCAAGTCAAAAACAGCAGAACCCAGTCATGCAACCAATTAGCGCAATTAGACAATGACAGAACTTTACAAAACTTTGGTAAGGAATAAAATCAACACCAGCAATGCAGAAGGCTTCCAAAGGACATCTACAACTAAAGTCAAGTTAACAACAAAAAAGCAGTGCTACCTGCTGGGTACGAGAGTCTGAGGCTGTATCTCCACTACTCAACTCAGAGGCAAGTGATGCCGGCAATGAGACAGGATGATCATAGAACCGTTGATAAAGAGACAACGACTCACGCATTTGACGTGTCTCCTCGTTTGGGTCATCGACAACAGCTGCACAGTGTAACCATAAAACAAGTTGCCAGAAACCACATACTAGGGATGTTGGTTATATGCGAATATGCGATCGCATATTTTGGCAGAAAGTGCAAATCGCATATTTTTCCGCATATAATGGCATTTTCAAAATCGCATATGCGGAAAATATGCCGCAGTCCCCTCCCCAGACCCAATCACCTACCCTTCCGCCCCCCTATTCCAAATTTCTGGATCCGCCACTGCTAGTGCGTTTTCCGACACATAGTATGCACAGACTAGTAACCAACTGTGTTGTTTTAGACTTTTTAGTGCTGTAGGCCTATGGATGTTTAATGTCCGATTGTTTCGCTGTTATACAAAAAATGCAGCTCAGAAAATGCAATTCAGAGATAATAAAAATAAGTGAACTTTGAAATTTAAATGACAATAATTGAGTCTAGTCTTTTAACTTACAGACTACTACCGGTAACTAAGTATTGATTATTCAAGCCGTGTTTTTATGAATTAAGCCAATCTTTTACAGACCAGTTTGGTTAATAAATGTGTTTTCGAGTGACGTCTGTTGCTTCACTAGCTCCTTAAAACCGTTTTTATAAGCCTACAAAATGTATGCAAAAGATATTATGGCGAAATATAGTGCACCGTTGCACGCGTCAATGCCGCATATTTCATATGCTAGAAAAATGCGGAAAAATATGCCACATATATGCGGCATATGAAGCATATATCCCGCATATATGCGCCGCATATTTCGCCAAATACCGCATATTTTCCCGCATATTTTGCCTCAAAAAGTTCTGCATATTTTAAGAAAATTCTCCGCTATAAACTAGCATCCCTAACATACTAACACTAACACAAGGTGGTAGGTGACGTTGCTCACAACTGCTACACAATAACCAAGCTACGGTCATACAGACACTATAGCATGCATGCAGAGTCGGATACAGACACGGTGTCTGACATTAAGAGTTGCTTATAGCAATCACAAGCCAATGCGCCATGTAGTAGACACAACTAGAAATACAACATGGTAAAAATTACACCAATGTCAATTATACCTATGCTGTATCCAGAAAAAATAGTAACCCCCTAAACATCGTACAATAGAAATGTCAAATCTGAATGAATTTGAATAAAATTTTGTACACTTAATTCCCAATAAGTTCCTAAAGCGGTCACCAAATTTTGTCAAAAAATGTTATTTCTGAGCAAAGTTATGAATTGTTGAATATCGATAACAAAATATCTCCACTGCCAATGCGGCGTTACACAAGTACACCGGCCACACCCCCTCTGTTACTGCACATTTACGTAATCCAACAAACAACAGCTGATTCTAACAAAATTCTACAACAACAATGTATCATTTATTGGAACTCAAAACTCACAAATTTTAATAGTTAAATCTGCCAAAGCAAACAATAGTTACAGCTTGGCTTTTGTGAGGTCACCCCAAAACATTTCAGTTTCAGGTCTCTGTGGATAACATAAGATGCAAAAACCTGAAACTGAAGAGTTCTGGGGTGACCTCACAAAAGTCACTGTAGCTATTGTTTGTTTCAACAGATTTAAGTGAAAACTGGCAATATATAATTGCCACTAAATGGTGCATTGTTGATGTAAGTTTTGTTAGAATTGGCTGTTGTTTGTTGGAGTTACGCAAATGTACACTAGCAGAGGGGTTTGCTTTATAACATCATATTGGTAACAGAGAGAGAGAGTTCATTTACCGAAACCACAATACAGTAAATAACCATACAATAGTAAATAGCATAGGATGGTGACCAGAAAGATATCTACCCATTAAATGCTGGCCACCCATTGTTACAGTCAGTTTAACTATATTACATACTCAACACAATAAATGCAAACAAAACAAAAAAAGAGGGAAAAAAGAAGAAGATAAAAAAATAGAAAAAAAACAAAGAAAAAAATAGAAAAAATTTGGTGCACTCACACAAACAATAGTATGCCTGGCATTCACAATAACATGATAACACAATACGTATAAAACACAGAGCAGTAAATGCAGGCCTAACCTAAGTGGCCCTACCCAGAGTATAGTAGATGGCGCAAGTTTTCCTTAAATTCAGTTGTTGAAAGTGTTGATTTTAAATTATCAGGTAAATTATTCCATAAAATACTTCCTTTATATGTAATTAATCTTTTTTTCCAAACTGAGACTGAACTGACCTAACATGTAAATTGGTTTGCCCCCTTGTATTATAATTATAAATGAGACTAATTTCAGTAAAGTAAGTTGCAAAAATGTCAGGTAGATTTTGTGTATGGTGAATAAATTTATGTACAAAAAGCAATATTTGATATAAATGCAAGTCTGTTACCAGTAATGTATTATAATGCTTATATAATTCTATACTGTGGGTACTAGAGATTTATTCTGTAATATTGTAAGAATCTTGTTATTTAGTTTTTCTAATTTATTAATAAAACTCTAACAGGTATTACCATAGATTTCAATTCCATAAAGCAAATGTGGATAAACAAATGCAAAATAAAGTGATTTAAGAATATCGCAATTCAACTTACTTCGTATTTTATAAAATATATTTGTAAATTTTACTATTTTCTTATGAACGTAATCAGTGTGTTCTCGCCATGAAAGATTATTATCAACGTATATACCGAAATATTTGCAACATTCAACTTTTTGTATTGCTTTACCATTATTTCTACTTGGAGATTAGGTGTAAAGGAGTCATTATGCTGATTACCAAATATGCTGTAACACATTTTATCTATGCTCAAACTTAATCGATTAGCTAAAAACCATTTTGATAAACATGTCAAACTTAGAGTTGCTCTATGGTGAAGATTTGACAGGCTTGTGTCATATAAAAATAGGTTTGAATCATCTGCAAAAAGTTTAATTTTAGCATCAGGAATAGCATTACATATATCATTTATATAGAGAAGAAACAATACTGGTCCAAGAAATGGACCACCGTTACAGAGCCAATATCCGAATACCTATCTCTTATAGATGTGATCTGTTTTCTTCCACTCAGGTAACTTTTGAACCACTGGTTCACAGTACCTCTCACACCACAATTTTGTAATTTATACAGCAAAATATCGTGATTAACTGTGTCGAATGCCTTCTGTAAATTGAGATATATGCCAATGATAAATTCATGTCTATCTAAATGGTGATAAATGTTGTCTATTACTTCCATAAGTGCAAGGATTGTAGAGTGATGTTTTCTGAAACCAAGCTAGAATTCGTACAAAATTTTATAAACTTCCAAAAAATTATACAGCCGCTTGCACATGAGTTTTTCTATTATTTTATCGACAACAGTCAATAAAGAAATTGGTCTATAATTACCAGGATTATTTCCAGAAATATTTTGTTATTGATATTCAACAATTAATAACTCCAATAAGACATAATATTCTTTAACGAAATTTGGTGATTGCTTTAGCAATTTATTGGAGATAAAGTGTACAAAGCATTACTCAAATTTGTTCAGAGTTGACATTTTTATTGTACAATGTCTAGGAGGTTACTTTTTTCCGGACACCGTGTAGTAGACTACTATACTCAAAAAGTACCCATTATTGATAAAATACATTTTGGAGAAGTAAAATGTCTAGCTGGCAACAAGGGCCCGAATAGACATTTCATCATTATTGCACACTGTTTATAAAACTACAGCAATAGTGACTTGCCACAGTGAAAAGCTTTAATCTCTCTCTCTCCATTGTATGTTGTCACATTGCCACGAACGTGCAGCAGATCTCCGATATCCAAACCTTCAGCTACTTTCTCACGTGACTTCTGAAGTTCAGCGAGTTTTGAACGAAGACCTTTTGCACTGATGGAACCTATAGACCATAACGATGTAAAAAATACAAGCAAAATGCACCACGTAACTGTTGTTTAAAATGTAAATTGTCTGCATAACAAACACATGGCAAGAAGTGTAAACATCATCTGTTTAATTATAGCTATTTGTTTTGGAATCCACTTTTTATCAGGACACAGTGTATTTACGCTGTTCTCATCAAAATGTAATGAGCCAAATTAAATTCTGCCAATCTGCAGCCACAACTGCAGACGACGCAATATTAATGGCTGTCATAGCAGGCAGCATTTCAAGTCTTGCTCGTCTGCGTGTCTGTCCAATATGGACTCCCAACAATATAACAAAAAGACGGATCGTAGAAGAAAAACAAAAGTTGCATAAATGTTACTTTCAAGGGCAGGAGAAACCAACGTACTGATTTTCAGTTTAGATCAAAGGTAAGGATTAGGGTTAAGACTGTGCAGTGTGCAGTGCAGTGTATCAGCTAGGCAGATGGTCTCACTGTATGTCAGCACTTAACCAACATGTTCACTTGTATCTACAACCTAAGTGAGTGCACTGATAGATCTGACACGCAAATAACAGAAGTTCACGATGTACACATGAAAATAAAAGCAAAGGTGCTGAGCTTGCCTGAAAGCTCTGGTAAAGCAGTCAGCTGTGGGTCATTGTACGGTTTCTTCCAGCACGTACAAATGATCACTCCAGTACCGTCATCAACTGTAGGCACATAACACTTTCCATTTCACATAGGCTGCATCAGACCATGGTATCTATTAACAATCTTTTTCATCGTTAACTTGCTGTTTGAATAATTCTGCATTATACTTAGTTTCCTATTAGTCTAATAATTACTTTATTTCTAATTTACCTTATTCCACTTTCAATATTTCGCAATATATGAAAATCAGCACAAGAACGGATAGTTTTTGTCACATGAGGCATTATGCCTCTAACTAAATGATAACAACTAAAAATGTAACTTAAAAATTTCCAACAACAGCCATGCATGAAACACAAAGTTCAAACAGCAAGACTGGTTAAGCTGGTTTTGGCAAGCAATTCTCTGTTGTTACATGCGAAAGCAGCTAGACAGCTTTAGTGCATCTTAGCCATCGCAATTCTGTCCATCCATCTGTCCATCTCTCTGTCACATGAGTGGATCAGTTAAAAACGGTGCAAGCTAAGATCACCAAATATTCACCGTCGGCTGCCTGGAAAACTCTAGTTTCAGGAACCGTAAAGCTTTTCCATAAATTCGGAGGGAGTCACCCAGAATGAGGATGTTAAATGAGAGAGGATAGGAAAAATTTGCGTTTTTTAGCCAATAAGTCACTGTATCTCAATAACGATGCGAGATAGGACCTAGGTTACTATTAATCACTAATAGGAAGTCGTACACTGGCTCTCGATTGCCACGAAATTCAATGACCTTGGATGACCCTGAATGCCAAAAGAGAGGTTTTATGGATTTTTTGGTGATTTTGAGCTGCGAGACACATTTCAAGAGCGAATTGCGCTGAAATCAATTGAGATAGACATAGAAAAGCTGCGTATGAAATTTTCAGCATTGAATGTAGATTTCGATGGTCCAAGTCTCGATTTTCTAGGTTCAAGGAAACCTGCGCACGAGGGGATCAAAAAGAAGTACCCCAGTAAAAGTCGTTATTTTACCACTGTTGGCCAGTTTTTTGTAAAAACAATTGCCTATCTACAACCGTTTTCACGACAGACTGGCCAACAATGGCAAAATTGTCTGCAGATAGGCATAGGCATGCTGCCTACCACAACAAGCACTAGTGACGAGCTTTCTAGTCGTATCAACATCGATGACTTTGAAAGACCCTAAACTAACAAAATGAGGGGCTTTTATTGATTTTTGCAATCTTGGGCTGCAGCACACACTCTAAAAATGAAATGCGATGAAATGGCTGGAGATAGACTGACAGTTTGCAAACAGGAACTGCTATAGGCTTTCGCGTGTTTCGTGAGCATTAGCTCAAATTTCTTTTTTAATATTTGCACTAACATTTCTTTTTCATGTTTTCATTTTTCACGTTACTTGCATTTTTTTTGTACTTCTCATTCATGCAGACAAACAAGAAATAAAGTATCAAATTTACCACCATATATGATGAGTTTATCACGCACATCCTTTTTCACGATGATTCCCATAATGTCAACACTTGTCACCAAGTGAGTTCCATAGCGATAAATACCTATAGATATGTAAGCAAAATATATCACATCAGTAACAATCGGTTATGTTACGCAGACATAATATACTCTGTCACTGTGATACCCAAGTCACATGGCAGTGCACTGAATGTAAAACTCTACAATAAAAATCTATAGGCACACGTCACTGCATCTGAGCCTGCCTCTTCTTTGCCAATCACTGGCAGAAAGATACCTACAAAGAAAATTTAAAACAAACAAACACACACAGCCCAGTGCCCACCACATCTTGTTTTATATGTTCGTACTGTACATTGAGAAAACTAGCACCATCATCGTCTGTCGTCCTCTGTAACGGGTGTACTGCGGCTAAATGGTGCAAGATAGGACCTAATATTGATCACTAATAGGAAGGCACTTAATGACACTAAAATCATTGACCTTGAATGACCTTGAACACACTATGGTGTGCCAATCGTGTGGTATTGTGGCTACACGGTAAGTCACAATAACCATCACGACATGCGTAGAGCACGACAGTCTCCTAAGCTAAGAATTTGTTAAGTACATTTGTCACATCAAATAATTAAAAGTAGGGTTGTTAAGACCACCCATTCATTTTGACTGGTTGACCATGACCAGAAAAACTGGTTAACCGGTTAACCCTAGTTTGCTTATTTTTGCTTATTAATGGGCACTGCGTCAAGTTTGCTAATCGGTGATTGAAGTAATAGACTGTCCGACGTCGGCGGCCAGGCATCAAGAGTGAAACGTCTATACGGCAGTTGGCATGGCGGGCTACAGCACAGCGTGGCTGGCTGGCTAACAACGTCTGTTGTCGCCATCGGCTTCATCTGACACAGGTTTCCTGCAGTGAAGGTTACGGGCGCCAGGAAGCACACGCGATTGTGTGATGGACCGATGGTATCTGTACGTCATTATGGTGACAAAGTGTGTAGCCATTGCGATCATACCACCACTGCTGCATAGGGAAGGCATTACAGTGAGTCGCGAGTGGAAGAATGGCGTAAGAAATAAATATTGTGGAAGATTTAGCTGTAGTGAAATACTGCTGGTTTTGGGTGTTGTATATCAATCAGTCGTCAATCATTGATGGACTACTGCAAGCACAATCTGTGGTACTCCCACCACGTACACCAAACGTTAACACAACTGACATGTGTGAATCTCCCATACCTGCACTATATGGGTGGCGGTCCAGGCACGTGCCTGGTTGTCCACTATGTGCAGAATGGAGGGAAGGAAGAGAAAGAGCAAGGCATGCTCGCGCGGTGTGGGGTGGGTGGTCGTGAGGAGCCGCCATCTGATGTCAACTTTTTCCCACGGTCAGCCACTGACATGGCCCCGCAAGCCACTGAGCTACAGTTTCCTTTGACATTCATCATGCATAAACAGAGTTAAGGAGACAAACTGACGGACAGAGACAGGGACAAAGAGACAGGGAGGAAGATCAAACAACACTACATGCCACTACGTTGGTTGTTGATAGCACCACAGTGAATAGGTGATAACCACCGCAGCGCCTGATCCTATTTGTCGATCATCGCTGTTGCAACGAATATCTATTATGTAACGGGAGTCACACCGTTTCACCTGTTGCATCACCAGTGCCGCTAGGTAAACACCACTTCACTGTCTGGAGCTTATTAGCAACTCACCCATGGTCTTTTTCCATTCATTAAAACATGCCAAGCCTCACCCTCCCCTCTCACCCGCGGCATACATGGTACAGCGCTGCAGGTGATATCAGCTTTGATCACAGCTGATAACACCAGCGCGAGCAAAAAAGAGTCGCTCGAGAAGAGTCGTGGCACCGTCAACGAAACTTGCAGTTTCGGGCTCTGTCCTAAAGGAAAGATCGGTTAACCGGTCAACCAGTTAACCTTTAACAACTTTAATTATAAGTAACATTAACAGTAACATGTAACAAGACTGTTTGTATTATCAAAGCAAATTCAAAGTGCCACTCATCAGTTAACACAAGCCATGATTGCCTCTTTGATGACATGCTGATGCAGACCAGACCAATGAGACCATGCACCAATCAGGTGCTGCTTTAGATCAGCAGCATCAAGTACGGGCAACTGATAGGCTTGGTTTCTATTGCAAGCAACGGCTATAAAATTAACGTGCTTAGATAAAAGCCAGGAGCCTGTATTACAAGTCTTATGCTAGCAAGTAAGCAAAGACAATTAAGTGCCTGGTTGAGAGTCAAGTTCTGGCATGCCAAGCACATCGCAGATGAACAGCTTGAGACTGGAACCAAACGTAGGATCAAGTGCACAGCACTCGATAGGAAGTGCACTAGGCAAACAAGATGTCATCACTGTCTAGTGCATCAGCAATGTCTGAAACATTAACACAATCAACAACTAACAACACCTACTAACGGACAAGCAAAGAATGTAGCAATGTAATATATTTCATGACTTAAATAGTCTTCCTATCTTCCACCAGAGTGACTGCAGTGTTATAACTGCCCATCGCAGTCGTTCCCTGAAAGTTTCACTCCCAAAAATAAAATTAGCCTAAAACTTTTGCTTCCCCTGTTCAAAAAAATGCTGTTAGTGCAAATACAATAAGAATGTATGCATAACTAAAGGCAGCACTTCATATTTGCTTCAGTTGTAGGTTCACATATAGGGAGCAAAAAAATCACAAGTTTGTAGGACTACACATTTGATGCCTTCTAAACACATAAGCCTACAAACGGGTTGGTCTAAAAGCATGGTGTTATTGACCATGCACACTGCACACGGTCTGATGTCAGACAGAAAATGTTATTGATAGTCACAGTGCGAGGCTGCACGCTCGCACGGGTCTGTTCATTGAAGCCGCAGTTAATTTCTGTATCTATGCATGGTCTGAACTTCTGAAGGTGATTGCATGGCATGGTATCTTGATTGTGTCATCCGTGCACACTGTAGGTGGTTCCTTGGGCAGCACACATCATCATCAATGGATATCCGGAAGCAGGCCGAATGCCTCTATTTCCGTCCGAAGTAGATAACTTCAACACGAATATCAACAAAAACTAAATTAATACTGTTTTACATTGACTTCCGGTACTAGATGACGGACTTATAATCATAATACAAACTAAAACCACGCCAGCAGATTTTTGTAGTAAAGGTTGGACTGATTGGAAACAGAATATCAGTTGACCAGAATATTCAGTAGTCGAAATTTTTCAAGCCAAAACAGCACCGAATAATTGTCAAGTTTGAGTTTGCACTCATAACTAAGTAATAGCAGCAACGTGGACATAGAAGTGTCGAGTCAACTCTCCGCTTATACGCTGTCAGTAAACGTGCGCAATTTGCGCACGGTAATTTAAAAATAGCAATTTGTGAGTGCAAACGGACCGTGCGCGCGCACGGTAAATATATACATTGGGTCAAAAAAGGACGAGCCGGCGGGTCAAGAACGGGTCACTATGTGACAGACTGGCGGTTGTGATTATTCCTTCCTTCCAAACAAAAAAACTTAAGTGACCTAATGTCGAACATTAAGCAAGCACAGCTCCTGAAAAATAAGGCACTTGCTATTCCACAGTTGATTATTTTATTTGGTTTCATGTTTACATTTGCCGCTTAGGCATAGAATATGTACATCAATCCTAATAGTCGTAAAATTAAATAAGTAACTACTACAACAACCCAACATTAATCATCTGACGTAGGCTGTTATCCTTCCAGCTGAACCGACTCGGCGACGTTGTAGCTTGTAGGGCCTATACAATATAAATGTACAAAACATCAGTTTATACACTTGTTAACCGCGACATGCAATGAGTAACATATCGAAAACAGCAAAAATCATAAAAAGGTGATATCACTCACCATCACATCGTCTAACTGTCAATGTGCTGTTTAATAATATCATATAATATGGTGACGAACCAGTAGCGATAAAATAACCATTAGGCCTATTTAAAGAAATACCTCTCTTTTTGACGTTAGCGTACGCAGGCCTCCTTTAATCTAAGAAGTAGGCTATATAGACGCGCAAATGAGAATTTTTAGGGGGTACCTCTCTTTCGCGCCTTGAACGCGAAGGGAATCTCTTCACCCATGGCACAAAATTTTGTCCAAAAAAAAACCACAGTCCTTTGAGCAAGCCACAGTTTGTGATGACTTAATGATCTTAGTTTGCATCGTTTTGATACAATACAGCAGTGTGACGGATAGACGGACAGATGGACGGACGGACGTCTACGTCTAGGCTAAAGCTAAGACTCCCAAAGCATTCTGCTGTCGCGCGTAAAAAATTAACGTTGTCACTTAACGTTGTTCTATTCTTAGCCAGGCTGCTAATTGGCCGCTTGATCTTGCAATGTGAAGAACATTCTGAAGAAATTGCCCATCAGTCACACAATTTATCAACCCATTAACTAACGAAGGCTTATAGCCAGGACCCGTCGTTCACAACCGACACACCCGGCGTTGTCGATAATGCAAAGTTTTCTTCATAAGTCTGGCTTCAAAAGCAGCATCTTTATTCACACTTAACTTGACTACGACTTTGCGAGTCGAATCGCTGTAATTATGATATATATATGGACAATCTGTAGCATTAGACGACGGATAATGGCTACGTGGGCGTCCGTTCATCCGGACACTGACTTTCAGTCGTTTCAACTGTCGTTAGCGGCTGACTTCAGTGCGGCCATAGATCTTGGCGTACGTGATGCCTTTACTTTGTGCATTTAGTGATGCACCAAGAAAACTGACCTTCAGCAGAAGTTATACGAAGTCATAAACGCGTAAAAAAAACTTACGTATACCTATGCTTATGCTGTAGTTTAGTGTCCGTTCGTGGTTATGTGCGTGTAAAATAGGCTAAAATAAAATTGTGTAAAGCGATGCTGTCGCGCGTCTCATGAGCATTAGCTTAGAGTTCATGTAAATACGACGCGCGTGTATCATATTAACGTGTTCACTACGTGCGATTCATTAATTATTTGTAGCCTATCTCTAACAAGGTCACTATAGCTTGCTAATGGTTCTTGCTAATAGTGTGGTAAAACGTGTTCGTGGACTTGAAGATGTTAATTCGCCTGTAGGGCCTATGTGAATAACAGAAATTTCAACTGTCGGGAAATTACCTAATATTAGGCATCCGCGAACTCGACATTCATGATGCTATTACCATGTAGAGATAAAAATCATCATACACAAGTGCACAAAGTGACCGGCACAAAAACAGGAAATCGCCGACGAATAGTTGTGATGGTGCGTGCATGGTCAGATGAGCAAAGTCTGCTGACAGTCGGTGTCGTGTTTAAAAGTCCATCAGACGTGTCCGAGCGTCCGTCGACGTTGCGTGCTGACTGATCAGCAATTCACGCGAAGACCCCTGTATACACCAGTGGAAGAACCGCGTCCTATTTTAATAACGCGCACACCTGACAAGTGATCTCAAGATAGTCTAACAGTGACGAGAAGGTCGGCAAAACTGCATGACCAATGGCGGCGAAACCGGGAAGCGGGGGAGGAGTCATATGGCCGCCACTTTCGAAAAGTGTCCATTTCGGCCACCTTACCCAGTACCGGTCTCTTATCTGACTGACTGAACTAAATTAGGCTAAACTAAACTGAGAGTTGCCAGTTCGTCAATATGCAAATCCGTAGTTCGGAAGATTTGTTCGTCACAGTCGAGTTGCTCGAATTATTGAGCACGTAATTTAGGCCTATGCTAAATATTTGCAACTCAGTCGTTGAATTTTGCGACAGGAAATCATCGAGTACCGCGTAACTCGAAACTCGACTCGACGATTTTGAAGCCTCGCAACTCTGGCTGTGACATAGGCCCCCTACGTTAATTGCGGCGCCGTCAGTCAATATTGGGGTGTTTACACGATCCAGCAAACGTCCAGCAAACTTCCGGCAACCGTAATGCTGGACGTTTGCTGGATCGTGTAAACACCCTATATGCAGCTGCAAGTGCTACCCGCAGTGCAGTAACTTAAGACTGAGTGGCGATCGAGTATTGCTTGCGTGTGTGCGTCGACTGTCAGAGCATTTTAAGTAGGCGCGCAGTAGACTTAATAACATAGTAGCAAGCCTATACTGTTAAGAACCTGCAAGCAACTCCAGTCGCCAGCAGGCCTACCGATCATTTCGTGTTCGTCACGACGTGTCATCAACGTTGATTTGCCATAGACACACTGGCCAATTCCTGCAACGGTCGTCGCAGCTGTAGGGATATCTCCAAGACACGTGACCACGCAATTGCTTACAGCTGTCAGCTGATGCAGCATCCTTTCAGCTTTCTGAGCCAGAGGGGAATTTGCGGACATAAGTATCGCCGAAACTGGCAGCAGATTTCGATGTTGAACTGGATGATCAGCGTCTATCTGCGAATCGTCGCCGCGGGTTTGCAGTTGACTATAAGCCTATTCGCCTAAAGTGTGCGGCTGCTGGTGTACATGTCTTCAACGTACTGTGATTGAAGCGCTGCCGTGCTTAATGCTTGCAATCCATTGGCTGCATTAAAAATTTTGCTTATTGACGTGGGGCAAGCAAAAACGCAAACAACTGAATAGCTGCAGGTTGATGACTAGGATTTCGTCGTGTAGTTCACGTGAGTGATGAAGTTCTGTGCACAAGTCAGCAGTAGATCGTGAGACGATGGAGCTGGAGGTCAAAGTTCCCGCCTCAACTGACGTCAACTTCACCGAAGGTATTTTTCGCTTTGACGACGCTGTCCCGCTGCCGTTTGAAGACTTCGCTGTCGACTTCAACGCAACCGCAAGAAACCTGACCGCCAGCCTTCAGATGCCCGGCATGTTGGTGGCAGAATCCGACGCCGAGTTCCATCGCATCATATCAATCCTCCACGTCTACGTTCTCCCGATCATCATCGTCATCGGCATCGTTGGCAACACCATTTCATTTTTGGTCTACGTCAGCACCCCGAGACTGTACCGCCAGAGCTCCAGCCTCTACCTGGCCTTCCTCGCTGCCGTTGACAACATATCTCTGATATTCATCTTCGCCGTCTGGTTCGGCTGGATCGGCATTCACATTTTCCACAAAAACGGCTGGTGCCAGACGATCCAGTACTGCACGTACGTGTGCAGTTTTCTGTCGGGGTGGATCGTGGTCAGCTTCACGGTGGAGCGGTGGATCGTCGTGTTCCACCCGCTCAGACGTCATCAGCTGTGCACTCGACGCAGAGCGATCATCGCCATGGTCTCACTGACTCTTTTCTCGCTCGTCTTCTACTCGTTTTCTTTGTTCACGACCAGTGTCAGGTACTTCCGCGGTCTGCCGGTTTGCGTCACACTCGACAAGTACAACGCCCTGCTACAGGTATATCACTCGCCGATGTTACAATATTATAACGATAATAGATGTACAAAATAGCAGTTTGGAATTTATACACTTGCCAGCGACACGGAGTCACTGGCACATCGAAAACAGCATAAAGTTGTAGACAGAATGATGATATCAGTGGCGTCGTAGCAGGGAGTATAATGGAAAAATTTTCCACTATAAATTTTTGGTTGTTGGAAAGTTGTCGAAGACTATTTTGTCAGAAAATTTTGATCTAAAAATGCTAAATTTGTAGCTAAATTTACGTGAAACTAAATTTAAGAGCAAAATTGGAATTCTAAACATCCATAATCTTCTCTTTCGGAAAATTGCTCCCCCGCTTACTTTGTACGCCGCTGTTTCACCCAGCCTGGTAATGATATGATATTGTAATATGGTAATGATGTTAGCCATCATCACATCGGCTAACTGTCAGTGTGCTGTTGAATAAAAAAAAACTTTCTTGACTTTCCTGTTTTCGATGTGTTAATCACTGTTAGCGAGAATAAACTAACTTAACAGCGACAACTCTGCTGTGTTCATTTGAGAAGCTTTCTTGAAGACTTAAGGTTGCTCAACACTGAAGGTATCCAATGACCTTGTCAAAGAGCTGAAAGACATCTCGCCACCACTTGCTGACAGCCAGGGTGATATACTGGTAGAAGAAGTACAAAAGGCCGTGAAAAAATTGAAGAACAACAAAAGTCC
>Ga0209367_1001463_pt1 | contig 29079 bp, 18 predicted proteins | sample WorMetLIZISLAND2_FD_187412 | JGI IMG/M metagenome (GOLD analysis project Ga0209367, IMG submission 187412) | Marine gutless worms symbiont microbial communities from Max Planck institute for Marine Microbiology, Germany - Olavius geniculatus... ...
TTCACAAGGAGGCGCCACCGTCGCCAACGCCACACGCGCCTATGGCCGATGTGTATTATGGTCCCGATGGGCCGAGTCCAAGTGATATGCGATTTTCGAAACTATAACTACTGAACTGGAAATGCTGTAGGCTTTCGCGCGTCTCGTGAGCTTTGCTCAAATTTCTTGTTTGTATTAGTTACCACATACCGGCATCTTTAAAGGGGCAGTTCAGTTGTAAAATTACTGCCTTTTGGTCTTTCTAAATCTGATCAGTAAACTGGGGACCCATATTTTTACCGTTAAGTTTACACGTAGGCTTTTTTCAAAAAAACTGTAGGTCTAATTAAATAAATTCATGTCGACGATGATGATTAATATCATGGCTGATTGTAAAGCTGAAACAATTTTACACTTTTGATAGTTAATTTTTCGAAAACCTAAGTTTTTAATTACTGAATTTCTAATCTGCGTAGTTAATTCTCGTTAATTCTGTCAGCAGCTCTAATAGATCGACGTGTCTGTGACTCGGTGTGTGTGTGATATTCAGTCATCAGATACCGACGGATCAGTGGTGGCTGAAACTGCGCTCGCTGTTCCGTATCCTGGCCAAGCACAACAGCGTCTACCGCCGCGAGTCGGTCGACAAAGACTTGGAGTCAATAGCCAGTCACGGCACTTCGCTCAACGTGCCAATCGTCACGCCGATGCCGTCCAACTTCTCCGCGCGTCTTATGCTCCGCCAGTCCTCGCAGCACTGATAGTCTACAGAATTCTACACTTCACATTATACCTAGGCCTATCTATAAGATAGGCCTTCCTAATATTGTGACGTAGAAATTACGGTCAACTTTCACCGACCTTTGCACTGTCAGATTAGCGTTCGCTGAGCCGAATTTTTGGACCGTTGCATGAAGAAAAAAACTAATCTCGGCACTGAGAGTTTTGCTTGGTAAATTATCATTCTTAATGAGGAAAACACCGGTTTTATTCGTAGCAATTGGACAGAATACCTCTTGCATCAGTATGTCGTAAGAAACAGCGTATTTTGCCGGACTTCGTCAGATATTTGTAATTAATAGGTCAACGAATGAAGCAGTATATTATATAGTTGCCGTCACGCCGCCATCATGTAATAATTTATTTTTCTGTATGGCAAATATAAGCTGAAATGGTTGTTTAAAAAGCGGTAAAGCAAAAACAATTTGTGTCTGTTGTGTCCGACTTTTTCGTTTTACTTTCTTTTTTTTGTCAAACTGTGTGTGTGCAGTCTTAGCTGAAAATTATTCATACAACATAATTATCGGCTACTTTTTTCTTATAAGGATGTTGGCTATTAGTATAAAAGCAAGACGCGTTAAGTATATCAGTGTATATTAATACAGCAATCTGTTATTTATTCATCTACGCTGTATAAGGTCGCGTCCAATGGCGTCGTGGGTTAAAAAAAAGTTGGGCAGCAGGGAATTCCAACTTTCCGACAGTCAGCAGTAACTTTCCAACAGCGGAGATTACGGGTGCTTTTAATTTCAATTTTTTATTTCCCCAAAATGGGGAATTTTCAGCGCGAAATTTTATGTTGTTGAAAAAATTCGACATTAATTTTTTAACAGGCAAATATTTGGGAGGGCAACTGCACCTCTGCCCCCACCTCACCACAACGCCATTGGCCTCATTTACATAGCTATTGGAACATCGGTATAGGCCTATAGGTTTGTTACAGAGAATAGTGGAGTAACATGTCCACAGCGACCGCCATCTTGTGAACGCTGACCAACTCAAAACTCGCTAATATTGCACACAAAATGTCAGCAATTAAGTGGTGCTATGTTAGGGGCAGGGGTCTCAAATCTGTCGGGTGCAAATGTCGAAATGGTTCCACCTCTCCAGCCGACTAGGACGATGAGCCTGGGCAGTGGCGGTTTTAGGCCCGGGCCGAGGGCACAGCCCCATTCCCCAGTTTTGCTCCAGGTTCCCAGTTTCGTAACCAGCAATGATTTTTTGCAAATATAACACAAATACCCGATTTCTTTGCGTTTTCAAATTGTACAACAGTGGGAAAATTTGCGGCTTCCATTGAACGTCCAAAAACCAAAAGTGCTTTAGCTTCAGGGGGAAAGAGCCCCTTGACCCCGTTGGGGGCTCTGTTTCCAGACTCCCGTTATAGGCTGGCGCTACCGCGCTCGCCATGGGGCCGTGCTCCCAGATGTTGCAGGCTAGAATTACCACTGAGCATGGGCCTCGTAAACTTTCCTGGTGGGAAAATATTTTTTTGCATTTTAGGCGTCACCGAACACTCTTCACCAAAATCACTGCGTACACCATAGGCAAGACTTAGGCTTCAGACATGTCATTAGGGCATTTTATGCGGCTAACCAAATAGGCCGCATTAGAGATCTAGCTCGTATGACTGTCTGCCTGTCGGTTTGTCCCGTACGAGCTGCTAACTCAAAAAAAACAGAATAAAACGTAAAAGAATTAAAATTGTTGTGAACGTTCCCCTCCTCGGGTGTAACCGATAATCTAGTCATTCATTCATAGGTACCGTAACGGATGAAAGTAAGCTAGACAGCAGTCGGCGAGTTGTCGAGCAAAACGCACGTAAATTCCGCGTCTGATCGCGTGACAACTATGACTCGACTGCATGGCCTGTGAATGCTCGCTCGGCCTGGCCGACGGCAGAGCGTGACGCCCAGCGGGCCTATATGACCGGTAGTGTTGTCACCGCACTGGCTGATTGCTGGGGCATTACAGCGCTAAGCACGACGAAGCACATTAACGTTTGCCTGCCTGACTGCCTCTGTCGTCAACTTGGTTCAACATGGAGCGAAGGTTCGTTTTGTGATACTGTTACTTGTATTGGACAGCTGTCGTTTGATAACACGCACTGCTGTTGTAAGCTTACTGTATGGTGATAATTTTATCCTAATCGGATTATTTTCGGTCCTAACTAAGCTCAGGCTGTTACTTCCGCCTTCAGCTGAGCCGCTCGGGCCGACGTTACGGTTTGTTCGCTACCTGGTAGCATGAGCCGTTTATAGGAAGCCGAAAGTTTAAAAAGCCGAAAATACCGGCACCTCAACGAAAGAGAAGTTGTCGTTTCTTTTTGTGTTCTGTGTTGCCCGTTAAACAAAATAAGCATGAGTGATGTCATATTTTGTCAAACGAAATTTTACGAGAAACGATGAATATGAACTTGTCTCTTCCTACACGATGAGCCATAAACCGCATCGGGAAGTTGAAAGTGATCTTGGGAAATGTCCGAAAACCGTCAGATTCAGTACTCGCTATTTCTGTGCTTTAAAATCATTTCAGTCATGCGGCATTGATGCCACAGCTTATGGCTACCATGCAGCGCTCATCAGGGCAACTTGTTTACGATCAAGCGATAAAACTTAGTTGGTACATATCGATTCGGTTGAGAACGAAAATTTGTGTTGGAGTTTTTGTAGCTATAGGCTATCAACAAAATGTTCAATGATCAGTTGTAGCCGTACCCTTTAACAAACAGATTTTAGGCAATATCGTTGAAACCAACTCAGTCTTCCATCCTTCGGGGGTAGGTAAATCGAGTAGCGTACGGCCTGGCTGGCTGGGGTTAGATTAAGCACCGACATGCGACAGCGTCCAGGATGGGCAAAAACAAAATGGCATTTTTCATTTATGTCAATAGACAATGTCACATAAACTACAAAACACAATACTTTTCCTGTTTGAACAACATATGCTAGTATTATTAATTCACATTTTGAATTTGAATGTGATGTGTTCATTTATTTGAAAACATTTTTATAATTCTTTTCACACACAGACTGCTAATCAAACAGCGTTCATCGCTAGTCAATTCAACCACTATGACGAATGCAATGTATTCGCAAAAAAACAAAACTTGTTTACGTTATTTATATCGGCATACCAAGAACGACGTCACTTAATGAATTATACGCGAGTAAAGAAAAATTCCAAACATAATGCATGTAACAAGAGGAAACTTATATACGAAAGGGTGTCACTTTTTGCCCTACCGGTACAGGCTTAAATACAGCTAGGTTGGCTATGCATTCTACGCTTCGTTGGTTAAGTTTCAAGTATTCGCCTGCAGTCCAGCCTGCAGCGTGATATAGTGATGTCATCAACAGTGCCAAAATATTAATACATTATTTCTCGTCTCATAAAATTTTATAACACTCTCAAGTCTGATGCGATGGCCTGAACCTCAGTATATCGTGACCGTAGTTAAAAGTATACATAGGCCTACGTTCAACTCAGATATGAAGAGCGGACAAACAGTAGGTCTCTAGATACAGTGGTTACATTGACCTACGTACGTACGGAATCGTAAGTTCGTGCGCCACTTTTTAAAGGTGCGTTCTCACTGCGCGCGTTAACTCGAGTGACGCGCGTCACGCATTAAAGCGCGTGGACCATCTCAATTGACTGTTTAATCAAGCCCTAATCCAAGCCCTGCCTCTCCCTAGAAGAGCGGATACATTTGAGATCGTCCACGCGCGTTACCGCGCGCACTGAGAACGCGCTTTTTAAAGTTTACATTTTGAAGTTTTCGCTATACTGATACGATGCAGGAGCCAGATATTGAACCACACTTGGCTTGCACAGCTATCGTTTTCACAGTTTTCGGCTGCAGTCGTGCATCATAAAGTAGACGACGGTATAGTCTGAGGCTCTGAGTAATCTAAGCGTGGTTTAATTACGATACCGCACTGCCTGGAGTGGTATAAGTTCGCACTGCGTCCTCGCTTACGCACTCCAGCAGTGCGATATCTAGTAAATAATTCACTTCGTGTCGCCCGGACTTCTGCAACTCGGTTTTCTGATAAATGTATTTCTCGCTTCAGAGTGTACAGCGTGCCTGGTCTGTCTGCCTGTGTTTCAGCTGGTATCACACCAGCATAACCGGACTTCAAGCGGAGAACCTGCTCAAGAGCGAAGGCAAGCACGGCAGTTTTTTGTTTCGACCGAGTGAAAGTGTCAATGGAGTCTACTGCCTATCAGTCAGGTCGGACAACTGCTGGTCTTCAGTCAGTTTTTAACTGCATTGCATTACAATGAAATACGTTACTAGTACTCTAGCAAAACTAAAAATAAGTAAGTAGGTAATTTATGTAGTCTGTTAACTGTGAACAACTTCGAACGCGTTCAGTCTTGTTGGTAGAAGAAGTAAAGTGTTTGATATGGCGTCCAGAAGTTGACAGAGGGAGAGTGTGTGTGTGTGTTTTGCTTTTTATATCGGAAAAGCGTTCCAAATAGACGAGTGGCGCCAGAGTAGAGGCAGTTGCTCCCCCTTTAAATTTTAGCCAGCCGAATTTTTTTTCAAAAAATACAAAATTTGGAGCAAAGAGTCCCTTATTTTAGATTTTTTTTGGAGGGGGGAGGATTAGCGTCCCGAGCACCAATAATATTTTTTCCGTTGGAAAGTTTTAGTTGTTTATCGGGGAAAAAATGCAATTTTGGCCCCAACTGTGTAACTTACGACGACGCTGAAATAGACAGTGTCCAAACGCACGTTATGTAATATGTTGACATTCTTCGCGGAAACAATATAGAGCTAGAGGCAAGCTCTCGGAGAGCACGGATATGTTTCACTTTACTGCAACACAGTTTCTATTCTGGGCTTATAGTAACAAGAAATCTGAGCTAATGCTTGCAAGACGCGCAAGAGCATATAATAGTTTCTGTTCGCAGGTAGTCTTGGTTCATCTCCATCCATTTCGTCGCAATTCACTTTTCTGCAACCGGAAATCGCAAAAAATACTAGAACCCTCTATTTTGGGGTTCAAGATGGCTCAAGGTCATCGACGTCGATACCACTAAAAGCACGTCACCATTGCTTGTTATGATTAGCAGCATGTTTGTGTCTATCTGCAGCCGTTTTTACGTTAAACAAGCCACTAGCGGAAAATAACCATTTTAGGGGAGTACCCGCGTGCGCAGGCCTCCTTGTACGTCTGGACTTGGATTGTTAAAATCTACATTCAATGTCGAAAATTTCGTACACAGGTTGCCTGCCTTGGTTTATCTCCAGCCATTTCAGCGCAATTTACTTGCTCTTGAAATGTGTGTCGCAGCCCGAAATCGCGCAAAATTCACTAATACTCCCTATTTTGGGGCTCAAGGTCATTCAAGGTCATCGATGTTGACATTATTAAGAAGCTCGTCGCCAGTGATAAGCAGCATGTCTGTGCTTGTCTGCGACCATTTTCGCGCTAAACGAGCCAATAGCGATAAAATAACGTTTTAGGGAGGTGCTCCGTTGCCTGTTTCGTGGGGACCCCCTTTACTCAGCGGCATGACATTTTGTCGCAAAATACTAGAGACTTTAAGCTATTATTTGGTGGAAACCCGAAGTCTCTATTTCACCTGGGTTTGAATCGTTACCGGTTCGTGACAGATTGACGGACAGACGGACAGAATTACCGTAGCTAATACGCGCTATAGTAGCTCTCGCGCGTAAAAATCCGTTGCTTCTTCCACTGTCAAAGCTTTATGTCATATACAACAGCTTATTTATTAATTATGTAAGGCATGCGTCTTTTTCGTAAGGTTTTCAACATTCGGTGAAATGGCTTCAAAATGAAAATTATTGTCACACCGGTTACACTTGCCGTAGTAAACTGAACGGGGAAGTTATGCATGTCTACTTAGTCTACATTGTCAGCATTTTCAGGAACGACGGAACCGACAGTACAGCCACCGCATACCACAAAAAGCCCAGCTGTCGCTAGGGAAGACGCGCTACAGCCTGTACAGTTCCTGTTGCGATACTGACCTTCAAATAAGGTCGATGATTTTCATCTCATTTGAAAGTGCGTATGCAATTTCTTATTAGCAATCCATAGCAACCTAAGCCCTATTTCGCATTGTTTAGCCACAATACATTCGTTACAAACTGACAGACAGACAGATAGACAGACGACAGTCGTGCCATAGACGCCTATAGCGTAGCTGTGCCGCGCCAAAAAGCGAACTTACGTTGTATACAGAGTCGGTGAGTCAGTGACGCACGTGCGAGTCAAGAACGACGGAGATTGTTTCACGCTGCTGGGCGCAGGCAGCGAGACCTTCAGTTCACTCACTGACCTGGTGCGCTACTACACCGACGACAACTTCGACAAGTCTCCTCACGAGCTGCGTGATACCAACGGCACCCTCATCGAACTCAAGTATCCACTGCCGTCTGTCAACCATCACGACGAACGGTGCGTATAGAATAGGCATATAGTGTTGTTACGGTTTCACAATGGCCTAAGTCGGTCAATTTCGGTTCGGTTCTAGGAAAAAAAACCGCGGTTTCTGTTTCGGTTTTAGCCAGTTCTGTCGCAACTAAAAACAAATTCATCTCCACCGAAACAAACTAACAACACACTATTATCTTTGCACGTGGAAAACAAAGAGTAATTACGAAAGAAACGTGTGTGATTATTAAAAATGACAAATGTGATCCATGGACAATAGCAACAGGAAGTACAACATCAACAGAAGACCAACCAAAATTTGTAGCAGCCGCATATGAAAATCGGCCCGAATGAATTCGGCCCAAAGTAAGTAAGTAAGCAAATATGTAATTTAGTGAACACGAACGCGCGCGGTGACCTAGTGAACGGGTATATACCGTCAATAATACGATACTTCTGAAGTCTGACTGCATGAAATAAAATTTATATACTCATCGTGAAGAGAAGAAGAACAACTATGCAAGAAAGAGAAGCTGGTGGGATGATGGTGATTGTTCGCATCGACGACGCGACGGCAACACGACAGGACTGACGGTTTGACCATAATGTGCCACCAAATCTCCCGTTCTGTTGGGGCTTAGAGGAGTCAAGGACCCCCCCCCATCTAACACAATGTGTCATTTGACTTCACAAGTCAGACGTACGGCGGTTGGTGTGCAGGTTTTTTCATCACAATGTGACGGGTCAGCAGGCCGAGCAGAGAATGAATTCAGTGACGTCTATACCGGGCACGTTCCTGGTGCGTCCCAGCCAGAGTCAGCATGACTGTTTCGTGCTGTCGGTCGTCGTCGGTAAACAAGACGTCAATGTTCTTCACGTCAAGATCACTTTTCAGGTTCTCCATCGGTTTTACTTATTCATTTTTATGCTGTTTCATTTGTCAGACGACGGACGGCTTGACTCATGGACACAAAACATCTCTGTGCTGGCAACTTACAGTGATAGCGCATCAACGAAGTTGCTCAACATCGAACCGGGTTAGTAGCGAGATGGGTGACCGCCTCAGATTCAGCTCTGCTAACATTATGTAACCTCTAAAGGTTTATGTTATTATTAGCCTATTATTATTTTTTCTCAACCCGAATAATAAAGATTCCGGGAGTAAGACGTGATTAAAAGCAAAGACTGTTATTATTGTTATTTTTAAGCAACTATCCAGACGAACGCAGCCTGGCCATTTTTCTGCGTGTACATACAATAAGTACTAGCGACGTTTACCGCTAGGGAAACACGAAATTTGAGCTAATGCTTACGAGACGCGCGAAAGTTTATAGCAGTTCTGGTTCGGTAGTGTAGCTGAAAATTGGGGTGTTCACGCTAAGTTAATATACAAATACCAAATTCTCTATCTGGATCGCATAACGATAGTAGCGTGGCGCCACTTTGTGAATGATATAGACTTGTGTCGCAGCCCAAATCGCCAAAAAATCCATAAAAACCCCCTATTTTGGCGTTTAACGTCATTCAAGGTCATTGAATTTGACGCCAATCGAGAGCCAGTGTACGACTTTTTATTAGTGATTAATAGTAACCTAGGCCTTATCTCGCACCGTTACTGAGATACAGCAACTTATTGGCCAAAAATCGCAAATTTTACCTACCCCCTCTCATTTAGCGCCCTCGTTCGGGGTGACCCCCTTCGAATTTATGGAAAAACTTTACGGATCCAGGCAGCCGACGGTGAAGATTTGGTGATCCTAGCTTGTACCGTTTTTGACTAATCCACCCGTGTGACAGACAGACAGACAGACGGACGGACGGGCGGACAGACAGACAGAATTGCGATGGCTAAAACGCGCTGAAAGCAGTAGTTGCTTTTGCGCGTAAAAACGGTTAGTTTAGCAGAATTGTGGCTACTAGATACTGTTACAATAAATACTGATGGTTTTGTGAATAACTTACTAATTGCACCTTTCCAATGTTATTACTTATTGGCTAACTAGGCAGCTGAATTTGAGCCTCCAGTTAAGGAAAGCGGTCATACGGCCGAATGAGGTGCTATGTGCTACTTTAGTTCAGTTTAGTGCTAGCCGACTCAAAAGTATTGCAAAGCTACCACGCAACGGACTGGAGATGATACGTAGGGGCGACTGAAAACGCGAGACCTGACATCGCGAGCCTGGGAGCCTGGACAACGCAAGATCAAGTAGCAAGGGCAGATGTAAGCCGCTCATTTGCTGTATCGTTCATTCGTTTTTTATATTTTAAAATAAACAAAATTATTGCAATATCAGAGTGCATTTTTGCCTCACCCTGTAGGACGGCAAATACGGCATCGGTGACGGGCATTCATTTGGCAGATTGTCGGAACTCGTCAACTATTATCGACGGCACATAATGAAAGATAGAAGCGGCATCGAAGTCACATTGAAGCAGGTGGGCGTTATGTCCCGCGTTATGATTCTTTGTGCAGATCGAAATTATTTCTATTCTTAGTTTCATAATTCAACAACATATTGTTCTGGTTTTCTCTCATTTGTCAACTATTTTGCAACCTTTAATCCTACTGAAGTTTTCGTTAAATCTAACGCTGCAGTGCGCGGATAGTTACAGTAGTGAAGTGCGTTTAATTGCACTCCATTGAATATTTTTTTACCTCCGCTGAAACGAAACGACGGAAAAGATTATTCTGGATTACCCTATAGTCAATTTTTGTTGGCTGGTTACTCAAAAAACGTGAGAGTTGGTTGGAAAAAAAGCATGGGCAACGCCAGAGGGAAGGCAAGGGGACAGCTGCCCCTTCGTATCTTTGCCCTTGCCCCCACCTTCCCCTAGCTGCCCCAAAAGAAATTTTGATGGTGATGAAGTGCCCTCTGGTAATTATACACATGCTAAGGTATAACTTATTAAACGTCATTTTTGCAAGGCAACACGGATATCTAATTTTTTTGGCATTTTTAAATATTAAAATCAAACAAATTTACAATTTCCACTTAACGTCTAGAAGCTTAAAAATATTTCAGCTTTAGGGGCTTCGTTCTCTGACCCGCTGACCAGGGGCTCTGCCCCTAGACCCCGCTATACGTCTTTTTGATGCACACAACAATTGAATAAGGTTGACATTTGGCCCTCACACAAGAAATTGCTCTCTGTCGCCCCCAACTTCAGATTTTTAGCATTGCCCATAGGAGAAAGGAAGAAGCGGTTAGATTTTGGTGACGTTTTGGATTTTTGCAAAGTCTGAATCATCCTGGATTCGGTACGATTAGGAGATAGAGCGGAAACCGAGACTCTGCGGATTCCTGTCATTATTTTCTATTACTGTTTAAGTCCTTTGTATTCGGCAAACAGCAGCATTGTTTTCAGTGGAAATTTGATATCTCTGATAGCTTCAGGTTTATGAATTGTATTTTTATTGCACAGTTGTAACAATGCGTTAGAATTATGTAGTGAATTGTAAAAGACGAAACACGTTGGCGAGCGTCTTTTATCTGCAGCGGTGTGCATATTAGTCTGGGCTAAACCGTGTGTTTATTAGGCGTTGGACATGACTCGCGTCAAGGCTTCTGAGATTGACTTTCGAGTAGCGCAGCTCGACAAAGAATTTACGCTCAACAGCGCACAACGCAGTGGCTACTGGGAAGAATTCGAGGTGTGGTTTGAATTCAGTCGTCATCGCCGTCGTCATCGTCATTTTATTTGCCAACGCCAATATGCAATAGCATGTACTGAGTAGGCAATGCTGGAATGACAACAAGCCAGCAAACTGCACTAACAGTTGCCCTAAAAAAAGTGTCGAACAGTATACAAATAGTACACTCGTGCTATTTACGCTGTGTCTGGTAAAAAACCGACCCCTAGACATCGTACAGTATTTTACCGGACACATTAGCACGTAGTAAAAATATTAACCAATAATAACACAGTCAGAAAAACTCTGCGAAGTAAAGAAACCAGTAAAATGAGTTATTTCAATAGTTTTGTTTTGACTAACGTTAGGCCGTAACGTTTGCGTATGTTTCATACTTTACAATATTAATCAGTGTCGACGTTTGCTTGATAAGGTTCGGTAAGGGTCAAGGATAGAGTTAGGGAATTTGGATTAGTAATAGAGATAGGGTTAAGTTTAGGGTAAGGGTTAGGGTTAAAGTTAGGCTTCTTGTAATGGACTAGTTTTGGCGGTTCAGGTTTTAATAGAGAACCGTTATAAACTGATGCTATTATTTGTTGGCTTGTGACGTTTGTTTGTAGCATTTACAAATGCAAGAAAATCCATATACTACGTCTAAATCGGCCGGCGAAAAGGCGGAAAACAAGAAAAAGAATCGATACAAAAATATTTTGCCTTGTAAGCAAATTACTGCAGATTTTGTCTGCTGTTATGTTGTATGATCTTTTAATATTGTAGCAGGATTTTTCATTTTTACATAATATTAACTAGGTCATTTAGGCCTAACAAGAAATAACAGTTTGCTAATCATGTGTCGGTTTACAGTTTTTAGTTAGAAGCAAATTAGAGACTACAGCTACTATTTCTACTACTTTGAGTTATTTCAGTCTGATCAATCTACGCGAGTCGCCTGAAACACGTGCTAATCTGTTGCCCAGCTAACAATAAACAGAATTGCCTCCCTTTGACGCCCGCGTGCTTTGACGCCTGCTTGAACTTAAAGGGTCGCGACTTGGACTACTAAAATCTTTGTTTGATGCTGAGAATTTCATGCGCAGGCTGTCTTGGTTTATCTCCAGCCATTTCGGCGCAATTTACTTTTAAAATGTGTGTCGCAGTCCGAAATCGCGAATAATTTTTTTTCTAAAATCTCTTATTTTGAAGGTTGAAAATTGTTCAAGATCGTCGATGTTCATACACCTAAAAAGCTCGTCTGTAACCGTTTTCACGCTAGAAGAGCCAATAACGGCAAAATGAGAACTTTTAGGGAGATACCCCTCTTTTACGCTCTCGTTCGCGGGAAACCCCCTCACCCTGGGACAAGCAGTTTCGTCACAAAAAAATTAGAATCCTTGTGGTAGCCCACAGTAAAGATTTCATGATCGTAGCATGCATCGTTTTGATAGGGCTGCAGAGTGTGACGGACGGACAGAGAGACAGACGGACAGACAGGCGTCTAGACCATAGTTAAGATGCATAGTTAAGATGCATAGTTAAGATATTTGTTTTTTATAAGTTATTCATTTTTATTACTGTGTGTCATATAAAATTTGTTTTTAGTTTTTTGTCACTTTTAATTTTTTTATATTGTCAATATTTTACTGTGCATTTGTATTTAACAGCGATGTGTTTGTTGTTTTGTAAATAAAGACTAGTCATTTGTTTATTAGTGAAATAACTCAACGATTACAAGTTGTGTGTGTGTTATATGTCAGTCGACGACACTCGTGTCATACTATCAGATGTTGATCCGTCGACGCCTGGGTCTGACTACATCAACGCCAATCACATTGTTGTAAGCGGCATTTGCACCATATACAGACACTTACCTCCAATAATTACCACCCAACTGAGTCGTCTTGCTGCATATGCCGCAATGCATAATTTGCATACATAATGATGATTATCTCCTATCGTACAGGCTTTACTTATAGCAAGTTTTTATTCATGATTAACTTATTGTGATGTAGAAACGCCCATCTAAAAGGCATTATTAGCTTGATTACTTAGTGATCGTTACGTCAGTTTTTTCTCGACATGCAGTGTAATGGCCGCGTAATTATAACAGTATATGAATATTATGTTAGGACGAGGCGCCACGACAATAACTACTGTGCAGGCGGCATCACTGAATGCCTATTGCGACTGTTGTGGTACCGTAGTGGTCCGTATGTCCGTTTGTCACACTCGTAAACTTTGCTAAAGTTGGGCAAAATGAGCTGCCATTTGGCAAGGACACTTGCGTTTCTCCAAATCAGAAAAAAGGGTTTAGAGTCAAAACCTTCGTCAAAATGTGCATCATAAATTGTGGCATACTCATTTCAGAAGCGGATTAATTACTGCAGATTGCTTACGGAAACTCAGCAAAGCCTTAACCGATGGTACCATCGTCGACATCTTTCGGCTTACCCTCCCCTAAAAAAGTTAGCTGAAAAGCTGCTTTTAATATTATCATAGACTGTACTGAGCACTTAGTAAATTTCTGTTTTTGGTCACGTGTGGTAGATGTATTAGGCTGGTAGGTTTCTATGCATTGTCATATACATAACTGATTCATCAGTGATTCTGTATGGGCTCCAGTAAAATGAAGACTGAGTCGATGCATATGGTTGATTGTAGTTGGAAGATGAAGATAGCAGTATGCCTGGTGGAACAAGAATGAAATACGTTGCAGCACAAGGTTGTCTTCTTCATACAATTCAAGACTTTTGGCTTATGGCAATGGAGCAAAAGAGCTCCGTCATCGTCATGGTTACCAAGATCGTAGAGGACGGAAAGGTATTTCACTAAGCGTTATCTACTCTTTTCTAAATTACGTTCGTTTTGTTAATCTTGATCTCGCTAGTTTCTATCTAACACTGATGACTCATTTCCGTTAAAGCAGTATCAAAATGCAACATTATACATTACAACAAGGGGGGGAGGAAGAGTGGGGAAGGAAAATGAAAAGAAAAGGGGAGCGAAAAAGAACAGAAGACTGATAGAAAAAATTTAAAAACTTGGAGAAAAACTTTATTTTAATGGCTCACGGAAATACACTGTAAAATACGTCAGTTATGACGTCAAGAAAGACAAGTTATGACGATTGTCAATGATGATTTTGCAGAACAAGTGCGCGTTGTATTGGCCGGATGGCGACACGACCACCGACAAGTACAACATTTATCACGGCACGATAACCGTGACGCTCAAAGACGAATCCAAGCCAGCGCCTTCTTACATCAGACGAGTGTTTGAGGTCGTCAAACAACAGGTAAGGATAATATTATTACACTATTTATTCATTATTCATAGCATTTTAAGGCAAACAAAAAACTTGAGTCATGCTTTGTAAGGGAGTTTTTGATTGGACTGTGCTGTATCAACAGTAATAACAAACTATACAGGGTGCGGCAAAAAAGTGGACCCCTAAAGTTTTTCGTTGTTTTCTCAGCAACCTTTTAAAATTTTAATATGAAATTTTACAGCTTTATTAACTAAAACCTTCTACAGCTAGGTGCCGAGTAAAATGTGATTTTGTTGAAAAAAGACTAAGTTATAGACATTTTAGCATGACCGCCTACTAATTTTTACTCTTCGCGCGCTACGTTCCTAACGTAGCGAAGAGGAGTATATAAGATCAGTGTAATATTGAGAACCGACCGACCGACCGACCAACGACCGACCAACGATCGACCTCTGTTCCTGGAAGAGCCTTCCTGGAAAAACTTCAAACGGCCATATCTCCATAACGGTGCTAGATAGACGTATGGTCACTATGGACCATCGATAGAAAGTCGACCGCCGGGAGTCGAATGGTCACGTGACCGATGATGTCACGTGACCCCAAAAGGTCAAACTCGTGACCCCATTATCTTTGAGACGCTATATCTCCGTAACTGTGCTAGATAGATGCATGGTCGCTATGGACCACCGATAGGAAGTCGACCGCCGGGATTCAAATGGTCACGTGATCGATGACGTCACGTGACCCCAAAAGGTTAAATTTGTGACCCCATTATCTTTGAGGCGCCAAATCTCCGTAACGGTGCTAGATAGACGCATGGTCAATATGGACAAGACCATTCATCTATCTAGCACCGTTATGGAGGTATGGCGCTTCAAAGATAATAGAGTCACGAGTTTGACATTTGGAGTCACGTGACGTGATAACGTCAGTTCCACGGTTGATGCTGTCGGCGCCGCTATTTGCGGTGTGAAAAGAAAGGAACCAAAATGCAGTTAAAAAGAATACAAAAGAAAATACTTTGCGCGAGGCGTACATTAGATTCTTCACAATCTAAAATATTTCTTGTTTAGCATTAAAAAATGTTTAAACTACAACACCAATTCAATAACATCGTTAAAACAACACAGTTAACTAATAATCATATTCCAAAATTTCGTTGCCATTGTGAATGTTCGAAGTGTCCACCGCCAGCTCCAAGCTCCAATACAAGCCTTCAGTCGCTTAATTTGAGAAATCTCTCACAGTTTTGTCGATCGGTCCCTGTGGCAAATTGCCCCAGATAACCTGAAGCTCTTCCTTGAGTTCGGCGCTTGTTTTCGGCTTTGTTTTAAGCTTGCAGTAAGCCTCCAGCATTGCACTCCATACGTGATAGTCCATTGAGCTTATATTCAACGAATTTTGAGGCCATTGGTCTTTTGTGATATCTGGACAGCTGGCCCGCAGCCAGTTTTGTGCACTGCGCGGCGTTGCGCGCTGTGTGTGCTGATGCGCCGCCCTGCTGGAAGATGAACCCGGTGGGTAGCTGGCGATTGCTTTAAAAGAACGATAATTTAATGATAATTTATAAACAATATAAGTTACTGTTAATTAAAATGTCACTGTGACGTCGTCAGCAGTAATGTGTAACCAGTTTTTGAAAATTAAATAGCATTTTTAGCTTGACCATTTTTAATGCTGAAAAATCGGTAAGTTAGGCGTTATGTTAAAAGGTCTATAACTTCGTCGTTTTTCAAATAAAATCACATTTTACTTGGCAGTTAGATGTATGTTTCAGTAAATAAAGCTGTAAAATTTCATATTAAAATCCCAAACGGTTGCTGAGAAAACAGCAAAAAATTTAGGGGGTCCACTTTTTTGCCGCGTCCTGTAGATGACAATTTTATTTCATGATCTATGATATCTCTTCCGTGAACTTAGTTTACTTGGTTTAGGTCTATGGCAGTTTTTGCATTTGATCTTTGCATGTCGTCCGCTTGCATTGTTCATTTCAATCAGAGAAAAAAACTCTCCTAAGTCTCGCTGTTTTAGCGCGCCTTTGTGACAGATGTGCGCTAGGAATTCGCTTATAATTATGTCGCGCATTATTTTAGTCCTTTCATATATTTCGTCTAGTGCTCACACTGTACGCTCGTTCCGGTGAATACAGGCTCAAGCTTAGTGATTAATAGGCCTATGCAGTTATGTTTTTTTGACCTCTTCGTTTGTATTCAAGATTGCTAAAAGGTTGCGAATGAATTTAGATAACATATTTGGGAGCGTCGAAGAACGTGGCACAGGAAGGGAGTGATTAGATTTTTGCGCAATCTGGATTCGTTTGTCGATTCAGTAAATAGAGCGTTAACTGAGACCCTTTTGTGTTCGCTATATACACCGTGTCCGGAAAAAAGAGTCTACACTTTTTCTTGAATAACTTTTAACAAATTTAAATTTGCTTCTATAATTTTTGGCACACATTATCACAATAATACGTTTTACTGAAAACATTTAAAACTTATCTTCAAAATTTTTTTCTCACTAAATGTATCTAATGTAGTCGTGACGTCATCGAAAATGCCATTTTCGCTGAAAAATAACGTCTAAATGAACCGCTGCAATACGAAAACAGGAAAACTGATAAAAGAAAATTGCAGTAAAAAAACTTGAGACTGACGGCAAAGAAATAAGTTAATTTTTGTCAAAATTTTTGAACTTAGTTTTACTTTTCGCCATGTTAAGCGTGGCCGTCGCGTGCACTATACGGAAAGTAGTTGTACTGCAGCCGTTAGCAGCAAGCAGCGTCTTTCTGCAGCATGCGTTAAACGTCGCGGTAATGCCCATTTGTAATAAATTTGTTGATCTAAAATTGGCTAATAGCAAGTTTTGTCACTGTTGTTGGCAACTAAGGCAGCTACAGGCAAAAAAATTCTGCATTTCTGTTTATTTTGGTGTGGAGTAAAGTAAGAATACAAAGAGTGTTTTATTTTTCACGGTAAAATGGCTTCAGTATTCCGGCGAAGTGGATTATCAGTACATTGGCAGTTGCACGTTACTTTTCTAATGTTGACTACTAAAAATTATAAACAAAAGTTCGAATTTGTTAAAGCTATTAGCCGAAACATTGTTAGCGTTTTTCAGTTCGGATACAATGATAACGGCATTTTCGATGACTTCATAATTACGTCAGCTCTACGTAGTGACGTGGCGATATAAAGAGAAAATATCTCGACTGTTAAATAAAGTTTAAGTTTGTCAAAGATATGTCGAAAATACCGTAGACTTTTTTTCGGAGACGGTGTATGTGACAGCACCATTCTCGATAGATGTTTAAGAGCAGCGGTCTCTTGTGGTTATTATGCACGTTAGCTATCAGTTTGCCGTGTTTTTGTACAGCGCCGAGGTAAGGTTGACGAGACGATCATGCGTACGTTCTACCACTACCAGTACCAAGAGTGGAAGGACAAGAAAGTGCCGACAGCCGCTCAGACTGCCGACGTGCTGCGGTTTGTGGAAGAGGTTGATAGACAGTGGCGAATGACGGACCAGGCCGGCCCAATGATCGTGCACTGCAGGTTAATACTTCGCTTCTGATTGGTGGCAGTTTTGCTCAGTTTTGTTTCAGTTTGTGTTTCAGTTTTAAATGTAGTCACCACTTTGACGGGACATTCTTTAAGTAAGCAGTGCTGTGAGGTGCAGGTTTTGTTAGAAAAAGTTATAAAAAAAACTTTAAAAAACTTTTTGTCACACGTTTCTGACTTTATTTCTCATTCATTCATTAACTCATTTTATCTGACTCAGACTGCTTGCGCCTATATGCAGCTACAGAAACAATAAAAACTGCATTTACCAAGTCCATAGTGTTTATAGGAGCTGCGGTTTAAGAAGCGATGATGTAGAGTCGACGACTTGGATGATGTAACCTGCTCTGGTGTTGTCTGTGCAGTGCTGGAATTGGTCGGACAGGAACGTTTATCGTCATCCACACCATCATTAACCAGATTACGCAACACGGTGCGTTAACTGTAGGCTTATAAGCTATAATTTTGTCGGCCCGTCGTTAACTTTTAGCTTTGTTCTCTGTATCTTCGCAGTTTTACTTGTTACATCAACTCCAACTGGCGAAAGATAATCTATTGCGACATGATTAAGCACACGATTTACTTTAGTGGTGGATAAAAACCAACGGAAAAAATGGAATCAAAGGAAAGATGGAGAGGAGAGAAGGGGAAACATAATGCAGAAAGTAAGGTTGAAGCTTGAAGCTTCAACTCCTTATTGCGAAATGTAGGCGAGTTGAAGAACCAAAAAAGTGTAGTAAATTTCGAACAGGAGGACATTTCACCTATATGGGGATCAAAAACCCCTGGGCGGATTAAGCCCAAATTTTTTTGGCAGTAGCGGTCTACGACGTAATCACGCCATTCAAATTTGGTGACGATCGGTTCAGGGGTTTTGGGTTGGCTGAGGGTCAAATTTTACATTTTCCCATAGACTTTGAAGGTCGTCCTTACAACACTCACACTATCGTGTGAGGTGTGATATGGCCATTTGAAGTTCTTCCAGGAAGGCTCTTCGGCTCTTCCAGGAACGGAAATCGGTTGTCGGTCGGTTTTCAATAATACACTGATTTCATATACTCCTCTTTGCTACGTTAGGACGTAGCGCGCGAGGAGTAAAAAGGGATTGTCATAAACTTTTACTATCGATGCATATCACTGTCAGTATTATCTTCTGTGTGAAAGTACAAACTGTTTAACTGTATATGAACTGTATGAAAGTAATTAGTTGAGTTTTTCTTCTATTTTGTATTCGTTTTCAAATAGCTGCTTTTGATGGTGAATAAAGATGTATATACACCGTGGGCCAATAAAAACGTGGCACTTTACTTTTGTCCATATCTTCGCCAATTATTGACAGATTTTCGAAATTTTTTCACTTGCACACTCTGCGGACAATTTGCATTAATGTGATAGTTATATATCCCACCGCACCATGAATGCGTCGTTACACTACCTTCTGAAATATAAATGTAAAAAACTAATGATAATAACAAACATTTAAGTAAATGAAAAAAACACTTCAAACAAACAGTGCGGTAAATGATTCGTATGACACAAGACTGTGTTAGACCAACGCAATTTAGTGTCATACAAGGTTGATTTGAACTGTTTTTTTAATTTTGTCAAAATGTTTGTTTGTTATGATCGCTTTATATGCATATTTCATTAATATTATACAAGGTAGTGTAGAAACGCATTTACAGTGTGGTAGGATGTATAATAATCACATTGTTGCAAATTGTCCACAGAGTGTGCCAGTGAAAGAATTTTGAAAATCGGTCAATAATTGTTGAAGATATGGACAAAAGTGAAGTGCCACGTTTTTTATTGGCCCACCCTGTATATTTTTAGTACTGAGTTTAGTTGATGCGTTTCGATTTGCTGTGTTCCTTCCAGTGACATTTTTGGAGCAACTACGCCGACGCATCCATAACGCTTCCGGTCAGTGCTTTGGGCATCATTTTCACCTTGCAACTGAATATTAACGAACTGTATCGTTGTGCCAGGTCTGGAGACGCAGATTGACATATTTAACACGATATTAAAGATCCGTCAGCAACGAGCCGGCTTCGTTCAGACCGAACTGCAGTACAAGTTTATCTACCTCGCACTCAAGTGCTACGTAGAGCAGAGAAAACTCAGACAGCCACCTGTCCCAGTAATGGTGAGTTCCGCGTTTAAGCCTATACTAGAGCGGTGTTTCCATCCAATTCAACGCACGCAAGGTACAAATGTACGCAACACACGCAGCTGACGCAACAGCCGAAATGAAATGAGAGAAGCGTAAAAAAGTAAGGTCTAGTACTTGCTATAGCGCTTCTTACATGAGACGAACTCGTGGCCAAAAGCGCTTTGAGAATCTCATAAGTGACAGCTAATTTGCATGAACTAGTGATACCGCGGCGCACTATGCGGCCGTCCATTGTAAGTGAGTAAGTAAGTAAAATGTAAACTTATATAGCGCATATCGTTAAATTAACCTCTAATGCGCTTGTCACACTATTAGTACTGGCTAAACAAGATTGTTTTGAAGAATTGTTTGAAACTGTCAATATCACACGCCGGATCTCTGAGTTCATCTGGCAGTGAGTTCCAGACCGACGTACCAGCTACTAGAAAAGCTCAACGGTCGTACGTGTTGAGCCGACAGCGTGGTACAATGAGTCGGTGTCTGTTTGCAGAACGTAATTGATGTCGAGATGCGACTTCGATGACTGGGGTGATGTGCTCGGCGAGGTACCAAGGTGCTTGTTCATGCAGACAACGATGCGTTACGAGGCCGAGCTTGAAAGTGACCCTCTCTGGCACTTCCAGCCAGTGCAGTTTGTCACGCAGGTGTATCGACAGACCACGATCAAACTTCGTTGTGTCGCTGATTACTAGGGCGGCAGCGTTGAGCACTCGTTGCAGTTTATCTGTGATCGTCTTCAGAGCTCCTAAATACAGCGTTGCAATAATCAATCCGTGACGTCACGAAAGCATGCACAAGAGTTGCTGCCAATTTTCGTCAAGCCACCGCCGGACGTGACGAAGTTGGCATAGCCAGTAAAAACCAGCTGCATAGGTTTTTAAAACATGCTTTTCAAGGTTCAGATCGGACGAAGTGGTCACCCCGTGTACTCGTATATGATCGCTGGCAGTCACATTGCCTGTGTCAACGAACAATTGGACCCGAGGTTTGCAACTAGCAGACATACCACCGTCCCTAGGCCTTCACTAGGCCTTCGCCCCATAGCCCGTAAGCTACTTCTCATTTCCCGTCCCACGGATGACAGGAGGCTGAGTTGGCCTGAGCACACAGTAGGTTAGCAACTTGCTCGAGGTCGCTTGCAAATAACCGGCAGTGAGAATCAAACCGCAACCTGAAAGTTACGAGTCGACACCAATCACTAGACACTTGCACCTACACAGGCAGGTAGGTGTGAACAACTTGCCCAAAGTTGTTACTTGGTAGTGCACCGGCTGGGAATTGAACCGTGAACTTTTCGGTCTCGTATTCAACGCCCTAATCACTAAGCCACCAAGCCACCGTTGCGTCAGTTGTGCTACGTCTGTTGCGTTGCGTGCATTGCGTTCGACCGAAACTGCGCTTAATGCCGATGACGATGCACGCGAGAAATCAGCGCAAAAACGCTCGTCATTGCTATTTCTGGCTCCGGTTTGACGTCGCTAATATCCGTTTACTGTAAACTACTATTTCTGTATAGTTTCAGAAACTTATAAGGAACTTAGCATAATAGGACAACTCAGCGTGTAACTTTGGGCCTACCAGCATGCTTTTATAGTAAAACATTTTTTGACTACGTAACTTTTCCATCGGACTTTTTTTGCAAATTTCATGGTGCACACTTTCAATTCTCAATGTTACAGTGAATGACTCAACATTTTCTGTAAACCACGTAATAAATAAATAATTAAATAATCACTTAAGCAATCCACGCTTGTATGGTTAATATCAGCAATATACAGGTTTACTCACAACCGTAATCTATGTGATTTGTAAGTTTTTTTCTAGACATGATTGTCGTTGTTGTAGCCGCTGGCAGTCGCCAATCATTCCAACGGTCAGATATACGAGAACGCACCTCACGAGCCGCCCCCTGTCTCCAAGCCGCTTCCATCAGCGCCCCCGGTATCTACGCTGAAACCAAAGCCGCCGACAAGCCCCACTGGAGCAGGTCCGACCAAACCACGCAAGCCCGCACCACCTGGGAAGCCGACCAAGGCGAGAGACGCCAGCGGCAGTACTAGCGATAGCACCACACCGGAGTCAAGGCCGCAGATGGACGCCAGTAACCTTTATGAGAACCTTGAAGGCATAAAAAGTGCATCCGCCGCCACCAAGAATGCATGAACCAGCGGACCCGGTGACATTCGCTGACTCAAGCCGCGCGGGGACACGTGAAACGTAACAAAACATTTGCGAAACATTTCTGCGGCGAATGTTTTACGTACGTGTTACGTGTAACCACGGCCTCAAGCGCGCTCGCCTCGACTTACTCTGTTGTACATCGTGAGTCCAAAAGAACACGACACCACCAAACCATTGAATGTTAAAAGATTGAAGGGGATGTGCAGATGTGTATAGCTCATCAGGAAGCTCATCCAAGAGCTACAGAGCGTCAGCTTCCATATGGAATCACACAGTATTCTTGCCACCCGATACAGGTGAACGCGGCCCGCGTTAATCCCAGCCAGATAGGTCAGTATTCGATTTACTTAACTCGGAGGAACAGAAGGCTAATTTGTTTTCGGTGGTTGGTTATACACCGAGAATCCGAGATGGTTTACCCGCCCAAATAGTAGCCACTTGATATTGGGTTAGTGACCAACTGGCGCCAAACCACTTCATATATTGGCTGCTTGCTAGAACTTTTTATCTGGTAGCAACAGTGATGTAAATAAAACTTTTTTCAAGACCAATATCAAAACGTTTCATGCAGCATCAAATGTTTTAACGTAATGTGTTATATGTCATATCGCGTCTTGTCTTTTTCCATGGTAGGTTTATTGTGTATAGCAGCATACGAATGACAAGCACATCTTTTCGATGTTGTTTTCTGGAATGTGTGACATTTGCTTTATGATCTGTAAATCGTCGGTATTGATAGGCACTAACTTTGTTATTTGTTGTTTTGTTGTTTATTTTGTTGATTAGACTGTGCCCACTCATTTTATAAGCCATAATATACTTAAATCGACTGTGCGAGATTGCGAAGTCACAAGCGAGCTGTTTTGACACACTCGTTTGACGCTCAGACATGAAAACGGACAGACTTCTGTATTTCTGTTACAGCGATAGCTGGCTATGCTGTAAAATGGAAGACAAATGTCTGTTATGCCTATAGCGAACTGTTCTTAAAGAATGTGTGTTTAATGTGCAGTTTGTTTACACTGTATGTTATGAAGCGATCGGAAACTCAGGCGTGTACAATAGATTGCGTACGCTCCTCACATTTTCAAGAGTACATCCACTGAAACGCGACATCCGATTTCGAATTTTTTTAGTCAGTTATATGCCGTGAAAAGTACAATTTGAATGAAGAAAACAGTTTGTAAACAACTGTTGTGTATACGTTTGCGCAGGCATCTCCGCCCGTGTCCGTGGCATACTGGCTTACTTGCCACACGTATGATCCAGTAATGTACATGTAGTCGTCTATTTGACATTAACATTGACTGCAGATTTTATTGATCGAATGTAAATTATTATGTGGTATAATATACACTATATAATTGATTCTAACTTAAACAAAAATTATCAGATTCTCTTAATTTTTAGTGTGAATATTCCTGACACAACTTGCCATCAAATGACCGATCAGTTTTTCACTTCACCTAATGTCTGTTAATGACCAGTTGTCTCAGAAATATTCTTACCAAAAATTATTAAAATCTAATAATCCTTCTTCAAGCTACAATCGAAAATGTTCGGGGTGTTTTTTGAGACACGTTGTATGTTATGTCATATGACCGGGTGGCGCAATTAGGAGTGAAACACACGTGCGTTTTGTAGATCGAACAACCAGACAGTGAAGGCTGCTCGTAGCCTACTGTATGTATTTATCTGCTCAGCATTGTCACACTTTATCGCAATGATTAAGGCTAATCGTTACTGAAACTGTCTGGTTGTTCGATCTTTTATTGTATTTCTTTTACGGTGCAGCTATGGCTTTGTTTATACATATGTCAAAACGTAATAAACTTCGATTGATTAACTAACTGATTGATTACAACTCTTTACCAAACTTAAGAAACAGAATGAACATTTATCGCAGCTCGCATAGCGTTCGATAAGAAACTCGGGCACAACGTAGCTATACTATATTTCATACATAACATAAACCACCGACCGCTACACACGTTTTGTCTTACTGTGAAACCGAATCCAACGACAATACTAACAAGTAATTTGGGAAATGCTCACGTGACGCGCGACAGCATTGGTGCTGCAATCTGGGAAATCAGTGTACAACGTGCAATATAATAATAATGTGTTTCAAAAGGGTACCCATATTTGAGACTTCTATACAGAAGACTCCTTGAATCTAGCAGGTCGAAACTCAGACGATGAAAAATTTTACGTTTTATGCTAAAAACTCCATGTGCAGGTTGTCCTGGTATATCTTTTGTAATCTAAGCGCAATTCACTGTTAAAGATGCATCGCAGGCTAAAATCGCGAAAAAATTACGATAAGCCCGCTTTTTAGATTTTAAGGTTGTTTAATGTCGTTATGTTCGTACCCCCGAAAAACTCGTCAATAGTGCTCAGTACGGCTAGTCTTTGTCTATCTGCAACCGTTTTCACGCTAACTTAAGCTTAGTGCATAGTAGCAAAAATCGAGCATTTTGAAGGGTACCAAAATGCGACTACTTTAACCTAGTGGTTAAAACTTAGACTGTTAAAATCTACATTTAACGCTAAAAATTTCATTGCAGGTTGTCTTGGTCTATCTCCAGCCGTTTTGGCGCAATTTACGTTTGAAATGAGCGCCGCCGCAGAAACTCACAAAAGATCGCTAAAATCCCTAATTTTGGAAGTTCGTGGTCGTTCAAATTCATTAATGTTAGTACACCGAAAAGCTCGTCAGCGGTGACTGTTATGATAAGCAGCAACTTTGTGCTTATTTGCAACCGTTTTCACGCCAGACTGTTCGATAGCGGGAAAATATTGATTTCGTTGACGTTCTCATTCGAGAGAATTTCTTTGCCCTGCGGCACACAATTTTTTGACAAAAAGACTAGAGTCTTTGTGGCGGCCACAGTAAAGATTAAATTCGTGATCCTAGTTTTCACTGTTTTGATAGAGCTGCAGGGTATGACGGACACTTACACAGACGGACAGACGCCTCTAAGATAGCAAAGACGGGCTATAGCACTACGAACTGTCATGCACAAAAACATATCTCAGTATGAACAGTGTAACCTTCTACATAGTGCACAAAAAATAAAGAAAAATAAGCACTTTATTTGGAATAAGAAATCTACTGAAAAACCAGCTTGGTGGTCTTTTTTCTGGTGGTCTTTTGTCCGTACACCAGTTCCAGTACGAGGGAGGGTGACTGCATGTAAAACTGAAGTCAAAACTTGCATGCGATTTTGGTTTTGTCAGGTTTTGACGTACTAGGAAGCCAAAAGTAGTTCTGTTTTGATTTTGGTGTAGTTTTCTCGTGCTTACATCATTGTAAAACTTGATACTTTATACTTGTGGATACCGAGCTGAGAAGCTTCCAGCTATAAACGCCAAATTTGTTGCTGACATCGAGGCGCTTCTTGAAAGTGAGAACGGTTTCCACTTAAACGATGTGCGACGAAAGTAAATTTTAGTGCAACACAAGAGTAGTTTGTTACTGAAAAAGTATTTTCGAATGTCCAGAAGCGATCTGTACTTCCCGAATTTGTATTTGTGTCCTTTCGTACAAGTGAATATGTAGCCACTGACAGGCCCGTCGAGAGGGTGGGGTAGGGGGGATAAGCTACCCCGGCCCCCGCGACGTCTGGGGGCCCGCCGTCGGCCAGAAATATAAAGTACGCCATAATGTACAATTTTGAAAAGAAAAATTCAAAAATTTTCTTCCCAGAGGGGCCCCGTGTAAATGTTTGGGGCCCCGCGAGAATGTTTCCCCGGGCCCCGCTGTGGCTCTCGACGGGCCTGGCCACTGAACTCTATTAGTTCAGTGTTCGTAACACAGACCACGTTCGAGCACCGCACGAACGTGAACAAAACACGTACGATGGCCACGAAAAGACTTTTCATTCGTCACAAAATCACAAGTAAAACATCTTCATTGTTATGAGAAAAAATAACGAATAAACTTCGATCAAATACACCACAACCTTTAATTTAAATTTACGTAGGCTATTATCTGTCAGTCTATCTGTATGTCTGCCTGCCTGTCTATTTGTCTGTCATTTCATTTGTACTACCTGAGTGGTGAATAAACGTATATATTATCTATATTTTACCATGTTTTGCAGTTGAAAAGGATGTAAATGCGTTGCAGTGTTATTCACGCTTATTCAGACATTGCTTGACTGGTCTTTTTAGTTAAAAAAAATACACATATACGTCATATACATAAAATTGAATATGCATCATACAGAGTCACATAGGCTAAAATAATCGTAAATGAGCTAAGAAAATCGGTATTTTCATAATTAAAACAGAAAAATTACTTTCCACAAGTCGGCGTTTTAATGCATCGAAGACATGATTGTAAAAACGTACGAAAAAGATCAAATCTCTCTTAAATCAAACGTTTTCGCTAACAAAACATTTCATGGACACGGAAAAAAATCAACCCATTACAGTCATCACACAATGAAATAGAGAAAGAGGGAGGGGAAAACATGCCAAGGGAAATTGGCAAAAACAGTCAGTGGCTGTCAAAAAATCGTCGAAAAATCCTCTTCTTGTGGAAAATTGTCGTCCAAAAATGCAAAATTTGACGCTAAAAGCTTCCATTTGGGGGAAATTTAGAAGCGAAACCGAAATTTTGAGCACCTGTAATCTCCTTTGTCACAAATTGCAATTTTCTGTCCCACCTACTTTTTCAAACCCAAGACGCCGCTGAAAACAGTTATTATTACGTCAGATCTGAGTAAATTGATCAACACCGACTGTGCAGATAGCCCACTGTACAGACTGTTACTTGGGCACGTTGTGGCGGACAAAGGCGGACCACAGCGCCAGCGCCAGCACCTTGAGAGGCTCTGCCATGAAGAATTGAAGAATTAGAATCGCCAGCGTAGACGCCGTCCAGAACCCGGCGTGCTTTGAGTCGAGCGATAGACCGAGAACTACAGCGGCGACAAGAAACGACAAACCGACGATCGTCGTCAAACCAACCGTGCACACGAAGAACCTGTACACACGCAGCCTTTATTGCACACTTCGGTCCAACGTTCTAAACGGTATAGCTTTCCATGAGAAACACATACAAAGCTACTGAGCATCACCTACCGTAGGAGATCACACAATGTTGCTTGCTACTCGACACAGCTAAACGCGCCTCGCTTTAACCCCAGCCAGACAGGCCGGTACTCGATTTATCTACTCCGGAGGGATAGAAGGCTGAGTTGACCTTGGTAATTTGTTATATACCGAGATGGTTTACTTGTCCGCAGACAGTCACCTGCTCAGGTACTAACCGCTTGAGAGCGACTCGACCAGGAGTGGAATCCACGATTTCGCTATCGCAAGTCCACAGTCCAACGTTTTACCGTTACACTAAAAAAACTACTTTAGCCAGTATTGATTAAAATATCTTAGGTCCGAAGTGTCCGGTAAGCCAGTCGCCAGTCGCAGAACATACGTACATTAATAGTTTTCGACACTTCCCCTAACATCATAGATGTAAAAAACGTTTTATATGCTTTTATAAGAGTTTTTAAAACATTTTTTAATGTTTTTTATTTGTCATGTTTTTAATGTATGTCGTGTTTTTGTTGTTGTTAAAACATAAACGTACAAAATTAGAAATATGATGCATTTCTCATGGATAAATAGTTTTCTTGTGTGGCTTGTAAACTTGTTAGAGTTAGACACACTCCATTTCCTAGACAAAGCGAGTGTTTTGTAGCAGTAATATTGACTTTATTTGATTCGTATTGACGGTGCTTGTTACTTGAATTAATACTGTACATGTAGTTTAATGTTTTTATGCATGTTTTTAATGTTTTTTATAAAAGTGAAAAAAACTGGGTTTTTAAAATGTTTTTTAATTGGCAAATTAATGTTTTTAGCATCTATGCCTAAAAGAGCTTAATATCCTTCCTCCTACTTTCTTTCCTGATAACCCCCTCTCCCAATAGCTCAAGCGGGTAATGACTGCTACTTCTAGTGATCTTTGTGAAAGATTTGTATACCGGTAATGACAACAGTAATACCCCGTTTACACGATCGAGCAAAGATCGAACAAACATCGAGCAAACGTCGAGCAAACGTCGAGCAAACATTGAGCAGGCTCGTCCAGCTAACATATAGCAGCTTGTCGAGCCAGCTTGATCGTGTAAACGGGGTATAACGCTGCGTTGAAAGTAAGACTGTGGGGCATAAAGACATAAGTCTAATGGTACATCAGTCCGTCAAAACTCTCTCCTTCATCAGAGACTCGAGGTGGGTTTTCAGCTACATATTTTGTATTTTTCGATGACAACGGGTTTCCAACAGCCAAAAATATTGGGTGGGCAATTGCTCCATCTCCCCCCCCTTGTGCCACGACGCCACTGAGTGCATGCATTACCCGATCTTGACGGCTCGCTGCTTTCTCTCGTGATGTCCGTCCTCGTCCCAGAGCATCGCCAGTCGGTCGTCATGGAGGTCTTCGATCATCGTGAGGCGGAAGCCGGACTGGTCGCCGACGTTCTTGTACGGACCTTGGTGCACCTGATGACACAGACCCGAGCTGGCATCGGTCTGACAGAATCCAGTCAGACACGAATCCTCGTCCAGCAGGCGCGTCAGCGTGCCGTTCACTCCGTACAGATCTAATACAGCGACATGAAACAAACTACTGAGTCAAAAAGCGGTGGTATGTCTGCATGCTGCACTGCGTCTGAGAATGTAAAAATTTGACGTTTACAGTTTCTCGAATGCTAATAGTAGGCCTAGTTTTTGCACCAGCGCTGGGCAATTGGTTTGAAAAACATAAAAAACGTAGATTTTAAAACTTCCAAAAATGAAAACCTAAACAGTTCAAATTTTAAAGATTTTCGCTTGTTTTGCAATTTAAATTACAAATCAAACTCAACTTCGTCCCTATTTTATATCGCAACTTGCGAGGTTTAATGCAATTCATAGAGAACGATGTGATTGCATGTTTTTTTCTGGGTCGTAATTTTGTGTCTCGTCTTCTAACTTACATATTTTTTTAATTCATCATCATCATCGACAACCGTGGGCTCAATGCCCGTTGGTGTCTGACGCCATTCTTACTATCGCTGCCCACCGCTGCCTATCTAGGGCAGCGT